>Ga0114973_10000434_pt1 | contig 31600 bp, 30 predicted proteins | sample M_140807_MF_Meta_FD_87025 | JGI IMG/M metagenome (GOLD analysis project Ga0114973, IMG submission 87025) | Freshwater microbial communities from Lake Montjoie, Canada to study carbon cycling - M_140807_MF_MetaG | ecosystem: Environmental > Aquatic > Freshwater > Lake | place: Lake Montjoie... | reverse complement strand
TGATGATACAGAAGATAAACTAATTATAGAGAGAAAAGCAACATCAGATTTATTATCAAGTATTAAGGACGGTAGATATGAAGAACAATCATATAGATTAAATGGATTAAATAACCATAATCATAATATCATTTATTTAGTTGAAGGAGATATAAATAAACCATTTCGTGTAAATACTTTTAAATCAGATGGTAACATTGAAAAATTAACATTATATTCAGCAATGTTCTCTCTAAATTATTATAAGGGTTTCTCTGTTTTTAGGTCTTTTTCTTTATACGAATCAGCTACTATTATTTGTAATATGGCTTATAAATTAGGTAAAGAACTTTCAACAGGAAAAAAGGCATTTTATCAAAATGTTTCAAATCCTATTTCTGTAAAGGAACCACAAATTGAAAGTTGCATTAATGTATCAGATAATTCAGAAACTTTAGAACAAAGTGAAAAGGATTATGTTAGTGTCATAAAAAAAGTTAAAAAAGAAAACATTACACCTGATAATATAGGAGAGATTATGCTTTGTCAAATTCCTGGAATTAGTTCTGTTACGGCTTTGACAATTATGGAAAAGTATAAATCTTTACCAAATTTAATAAAAGAATTAGAAAATAATAGTGACTGTTTAAAAAATATAACATCAACAAACGCAAAAGGACAGATTAGAAAAATAAATAAAACTAGTATAGCAAATATTGTAAAATTTCTCTTGAAAAAATAAAAATATATTATATGAAGCAAGTATTAATGAATTTATTTTTATTTATATTTATATGTTTTATTGTATATTTATTATTTAGAGGTATAAACTTTAGCTATAAAGAAGGCATGACAACAGATGCTTCTGGTAATACAACGAGTTCATCAGCAAATGGTATTGCTGGAAATGCTGCCGCTTACGCTGCTACAGTAAAAGCAGCAAATATAAAACTACAAGATACATTTTTAATTACTAAATATAGGTCAGATTATGAAACAGCTATTTTAAATTTAGATGATTTGTTTAACAATTTAATGTTAAAAACTGCTCTTTCTACAAACACTAGTAATCCAGGAGATTCTGTTAAAAAATTAGCAGAAATGATACAAGCCAAAACAGCATTAAATAGTATTATGAAGTTTGTAGATGCTAGTAAATAATATTATATTATATTTTATTTTGTTATAATATAATGGAAACAATACAAAAATATATTCTAACTGTTGTTTTGGGTGTAGTTTCAGGATTTTTAGGTGGTGGATTAGGTTTAGGTATTTCAACGTTAGCATTACCAGGATTTATTCTTTTAAATTTAGTTCCAAATGTTAAAACAGCTATAGGAACTACATTAGTTTCTTCACCTGCTTCATGGCCTTCGGTATATAGATATTATAAATCAGGAAATGTAGACCTCACATTAGGAGTTATTTATTTTATATGTTATTTTATTTGTTCTTACTTTGGAGCAAACTTTTTTGTAAATTTAACTGCTAAAACGTTAAATGTCTCAATAAGTATTATACATTTTTTACTTGCTGTATACTTTTTATACAGAGCATTACACTAATAAAATTTAATTACATAATTCATAACTTTTACCATTTTTATATATTTTGATAATACTATAAGTTTTACCAAAATATTAATTCGTTATTAGAAAAAATATATTTTATAATTGAATATATTTAATAATTGGATTTATGGTATATAAATAGAAACGTTGTTTTCTTTATAATAACCTTCATCGACTAATTGTTGAGTATAATCTGCGCCACCCCAATTTGCGTCCATTGGGTCAGGACTTATAGGCGCCTTTTCTTGTATAATATTCATAGCATCTAAAGGTGTTGTTGTTCCAATATAATAGCTGGTTTGGTCATGTGCTGGATATGAATTATAATTGTATGGTGGGTCATTTCTTGTTGCATCTACTAAAAGCGTAGGATTTGGATAAGCTTGGTCACCAACAGGTTCTAAACCTGTTTCCATTAAAGGTGGGACTTGTGATGCAACTCCTATTGGAGAAGCTGCTGATGGTGGTAATCCAGCCTGTGGTTCTGAAACACTAGGTCTACTCTTATAAACGCGATTACCTTGTGCATCATACGTTTCTTGTAAATACAACACAGGGCATCTAATATTTTGACTTCTTTGCCAATCCAAAAATTCTGTATAATCTTCTAAATTATCAAATTCAACTGGATTAACTCCTGGAACCTGAACTAATTTTGAATTGTATAAATAAAATCTAGAACCTTTTTGTATAAGTAAATTAGGACATCTGCTAGTTGTAGAATAATTATTTGTTAAACCTTCAAATTGTTTAGGATTTGAGTTTTTTGCGTAAAAATATAAACCAATTAAAAATACTAATATTAATAAAAAAATTATCGTTGTCATTATATATTACAAGGATAAAAATGTTATAATTTATTTTCTATTTTATATAATTATATATATATAATGGTTTATCTTGATATAACAAAAAGTAATTATAATACAGGAAATGTAAATTTAGTAGATGAATTAGAAGGTTATATTAGTAATAAAAATAATAAAATATTCATTTTATTTTTTATGGAAGGGTGTGGTCCTTGTAATGCTACACGTCCAGAATGGAAGAAAATAAAAAATGTTTTATCAAAAGATTTTTTAAATAGAAAAGATATTGTTATTGTTTCTATAGACTACACTTTAGCTGAAAAATTAAATAAATATTTAAAACAACCAAATAGTTTTCCGACAATAAGATATGTAAGTAATCAAGGTAAAATAGTTGAAAATTATGAAGATAGTGATGTAACTAACAAAGACCGTAAACTAGATTCATTAATAGAATGGATAAAACTCAAAACAGGTGAAAAAAATATTACTAAATCAGAAAACCAACTTGGTGGACGAAAATACAGTAAGTATTTTAATAAAAAAACACAAAAAATGCGTGGTGGTAAATGGTCTTTAAAGTATAAAAAATCTATAAATTGTAAAAAACCAAAAGGTTTCTCTCAAAAACAATATTGTAAATATGGACGCAAAAAATAAAATATAAAAAAGTAATAATATATGTATCAAATTTTAACTGAAGCTATTTTTGGTTTATTATCTGGTGTTTTTTTAGGCGTTACAGGGATTGCTCCTACAGGTATTATATTATTAGTACTTGATTATTTAAAAATTGGAGATTATAAAAGTAATTTGGGAGCTATTCTTTTTTTAAATTTATTTCCAATATCAATAGGTTCTGTAGTTCAATTTTATAAATCTAAACAAATCAATTTTTCACTTGGATTTATTCTTTTATTTTCTATCATAATAGGTAGTTTTATGGGTTCAAAATTAGTTGCTGGTGGTAATAAGTTAAAATTTTCTGTAAAAACAATAAAATATATTACAGCTTATTTAAGTTTTATTACAGGAATTTTATTTTTAATTTCTGCTTATTATGATAACTCTAACAATTGAAATTTTGTTTCGCATAACCGATAATAGCACATGCTATCCTTTTACCTGAATTACCAGTTTTTAAACTTTCAGCATTTCCACCATTTCCACAGTCATCTTTATCATCGTGAATAACTAATCCTCGTCCAATAATATTACACTTAGTTCCTCTAAGTTTAATTAAATCATCGTAAAATGTAAAAACCGTTTCACCTTTTGAATTTGTTTTTAAATTACCCAAATCTCCTACGTGTCTCTCTTTCATTCCAGGACATCCGTGTTTTTTTCCATAAGGATTAAAATGTGAACACATACTAGTACACGTATCAGATAAATCTCCTGCTTCATGAACATGAAAACCGTGTAATGAATTAGGTTTAAGCCCTCTTATACTAACATCAAGTCTTACTTGATTAGTTTCCAAATCTTCTGTAAATCTAGTTATACCAGTTATTTTGTTATCATTATTATTAAATACAGCCACCGCATATATAGGTTGTTTATTCATTATATTATTTATTATAAAAAAAATTGATTTTAAATTGTTATTCTAATAAGTATTTAGATTAAATTATAAGAATGTCGGTTCAAACTCAATTACAAACCCCACTTTTAAACAGTTTATCAGAAAACTACTTAAAAAAAGTGCCGAATGATGTATTAAAAATATTTATTGAATTTAAAGGAGATGGTTATAAATCACAAATTTATAATAAATTTTATGTAATTCACCAAATAAAACATATTGTAGAAGCAGGGAGATTGTATAGTTTAAGTTTTCGTTTAGCTATAAATCATATAAATACTTCATCTGTATACACAAAAGCAATTCCAGCTTTAAATGTTAGAGAGAACTCTAAATATATTTTAAATTCTAAACCGTTTGTATCTTTTTGTGACTGTGAACAACCATGCTGTTATAGATTTCAATATACAAAAGAAAATAAATATATTTGCGGCTGTCATGAAAAACAATCCGCAAATTTTGCGTGTAAATATGGGATTAATAAGACAGAATATTTAAAAGTAACACCAAGTAAATATGGTTTTTGTGTAAAAATTACAGATTTATAGTTATAAAATATTATAAACAGATTTATAAAATATTATAAATAAATTTACAAAAATTATAAATTTATTTTTTTATTTATTTTTTATTTATTTTTAATAAATTTCAATATTTAAAATATTTCATTACTTTAAATGAAAGGGTTTAATACATTTTTATTGGCGTTCTTATGTTTTGTTTTGTTTCTTCGTCTTTATCAAATATATAAATATGGTTTTAGTGGTTATTATGAAAGAAAACTGGAGAGAAGACAAAAAAGAAATGAACAAATAAATAATTTCTTTAACCAAGTTTAAATTAAATTATTTTTATTTAAAATTGAATAAAATAAACAAGATAAATATAAGTTAATATTACTATTAAATAATGGAACACATTTTTAGAATTTTTGATTTTAATGTCTATAACGCAAAAGATACGTCAGGCGAAACGTCTGATGATGAACAAACTGTTTATAAGGATACGAACAATTTTATTATTCAGATATTTGGTGTTGATGAAAAAGGCAAAACATATTCATTAATAGCAGATGGTTACAAACCATTCTTTTATGTTATGGTAAATGATAGCTGGACAATTAAAATGAAAGAAGAATTTTTAGCACATTTAAAAGATAAAATGGGTAAATATTATATTGACTCAATAACAGAATGTAAAATTATTAAACGTAAAAAATTATATGGATTTGATGGTGGAAAAGAACATAAATTTATATTTATTGAATTTGCTAACTTAACCGCATTTAACAAAGCAAAAAATTTATGGTACACTGATTATAATAATGGTCATACATTATTGAAAGATGGATATAAATTTAATGATACTTTTACTAAACTTTATGAGGCTAATATTCCCCCATTATTACGTTTCTTTCATATTAGGGACATTAGTCCTTCAGGCTGGATTGCTATTCCAAAAAAGAAAGCAAATGAAAGTAGCGGAATATCTAAAAATGTAAATTGTGATTTTGAGCTTAAAACACATTATAAAAATATTATTCCGTTGAATGAAAAAGAAACCAGAGTTCCGTATAAAATAATGAGTTTTGATATTGAAGCCAGTAGTAGTCATGGTGATTTTCCGGTTCCAATAAAAACATATAAAAAATTGGCAACAAATATAATTGAATATTTTGAAGGTTTAAAAATAGAAATGACAAAAGAATTATGTAAAAATATATTGAGAAGAATAATACTCGCAGCATTTGGATACGAAAAAATGGAGCAAGTAGATTTAGTGTATCCAAAAAAACATCCAGGGTCAAAAGAAGCGGTAACTAAGTTATGTGAAAATTGGTTAGAAGCACAAGTTAGAAACTTATCGTCTAATGAGTATTCTAACTTAAATACACTTGAAACTATGTTTGAAAAAATGGCTATGGATGAAGATGATGTTGATGAGTACAAAAGTAACGTTAAAAAGTATTCAGATAAAAAAGCTACAATTGTTGATATTTTATGTGATAAAAAGTTCGAACGAGAAGGAAAGCTTAATGAATTAAACATTTCTTTAAATGCTAAGTTTCCAAAACTTGAAGGCGACAAAGTTACATTTATAGGTTCAACTTTTATGAATTATGGAAACAATGAACCGCATTTTAATCATTGTATCGTATTAAATACATGTACTGATTTGCCGATTGAAAATTCTATTGTAGAAACTTACAATACAGAATGCGAAGTATTACTCGCCTGGCAAAAATTAGTTCAAAGAGAAAATCCCGATATCATTATTGGTTATAATATATTTGGTTTTGATTATCAATTTATGTTTAATCGTGCGGAAGAAAATGGCTGTGTAGAAGAGTTTTTAAAATTATCACGTAATAATGATGAAATATGTGGTACAAAAGATAAAGATAGCTATAAATGGAAAATTGAAGAAAGTACTATTCAAATTGCTAGTGGTCAACATGATTTACATTTTATTAAGATGAATGGGCGATTACAGGTTGATTTATATAACTTTTATCGTCGTGAGGCAAATTTAATATCATATAAGTTAGATTATGTAGCAGGTAATTTTATTGGGGATTTTGTGAAAAGTATTGAGCAAGACCACAATGCGAATGAAACTTGTATAAAAACATCAAATATGACAGGCCTTTTGGTTGGAAGTTATATACATTTTGAAGAAATTGGACATTCAGTAGACTACTATGATGATGGTGCTAAATATTTAGTCACTGATGCTGATAAAACAAACGGAAAATTTACTATAAATGCTCTTGTAAATCCGGATACAATCAATAAAAAAGTTAGATGGTGTTTAGCTAAGGATGATGTAACTCCTAAAGATATATTTAGAATGACAAATGGAACTGCTGATGATAGAGCAGTAATTGCGAAATACTGTATTCAGGATTGTAACTTAGTTCATTATTTATTTAATAAATCTGATATATTAACTGGTTTCATAGAAATGGCAAAAATTTGTAGTGTACCTATAAATTTCCTTGTTATGAGAGGACAAGGTATTAAACTTACAAGTTATATTGCTAAAAAATGTAGGGAGAAAAAAACATTGATGCCTGTTATAGAAAAAGGTGATTTAGATGAAGGGTATGAAGGTGCTATTGTTTTAGACCCAAAATGTGATTTATATCTTGATAACCCTGTAGCATGTAATGATTATGCTTCACTTTATCCAAGTTCTATGATTAGTGAAAATTTATCTCATGATAGTAAGGTATGGACCAAAGAATATGATTTAGCTAATAATCTTACTGAAGATTGGGGTGAAAAAAATACAGATGGTGAATATATTTATGATAACTTACCGGGTTATGAATATGTAGACGTAACATACGATACTTATAGATATATTAGAAAGCATCCAAAAGCAGCGGCAGAAAAGGTAAAATCTGGTTACAAAATATGTAGATTTGCACAACCTTTAACTAGTGAAGGTGAAGCTATTATGCCTTCAATTTTAAAAGAGCTTTTAAAAGCAAGAAAAGATACTAGAAAATTAATCCCCCAACAAACTGATGAATTTATGAAAAATGTATTAGACCAACGTCAATTAGGTTATAAAGTAACAGCTAACTCACTTTATGGGCAATGTGGTGCCAAAACGAGTACCTTTTACGAAAAAGATATTGCTGCTTGTACTACAGCAACTGGAAGAAAGCTTTTGACATATGGTAAAAGAATTATTGAAGAATGTTATGGTAATAATATTTGTGATACAAAAAATTATGGTAAAGTAAAAACACGTGCTGAATACATATATGGTGATACTGATTCAGTATTTTATACATTTAACTTAGAAGATTTAGATGGCAATCCAATTCGTGGTAAAAAAGCATTAGAAATTACAATTGAATTAGCACAACAAGCTGGAGACATATCCGCAAAGTTTTTGAAAGCTCCTCATGATTTCGAATATGAGAAAACATTTATGCCATTTTGTTTATTATCAAAGAAAAGATATGTAGGAATGCTTTATGAAACAGATATAAATAAGTGTAAAAGAAAAGAAATGGGTATTGTATTAAAGCGTCGTGATAATGCTCCAATAGTAAAAGATATTTATGGAGGGATTATTGATATTCTTATGAAGAAACAAAATATTCAAGAAGCGATTGATTTCTTAAAAAGTTGTTTACAAAATATAGTTGAAGAAAAATATCCAATTGATAAACTTATTATTACAAAATCATTACGTTCAGGTTATAAAAATCCACAATCTATTGCGCATAAAGTGTTGGCTGATAGAATAACTGCTAGAGACCCAGGTAACAAGCCTAGTTCTGGTGATAGAATTCCATTTGTATATATTGCTTCGCCAAATAAAAAAGGTTTATTACAAGGTGATAAAATTGAAACACCTACATTCATTTTAGAAAATAAATTAAAAATAGACTATTCATTTTATATTACAAACCAAATCATGAAACCAGTGCAACAGTTGTTCGCATTAGTTATAGAAAAAATATGGGAGATGAATAAAAAATTACCTAAGATTAGACAATATAAAAAAGATGTTGATGTTCTTCGTAGAGAATACTTTGATGATTTAGATAAATTTCAAGAGAAATTAGAAACAATGCGTTGTAAAGAAATAAAAACACTGTTATTCGATGATTATTTGAGAGAAACAAATAATGAAAAAATTGGAGTTAAAGGTTTAACAAATTATTTTAAAAAAAAATAAAAATATAAATATAATTTATGCGAACTAGAAGGCATTTAAATAAGCATACTAAACGTTTCCGTAAAAATAAGCGTGGTGGTGATAATTGTGATGATTTACCACCAAACTTAAATGAGATGCGAACTTTTGACATACAAGAAAATATTATAAATAAATGTTGTCTCAAAGATGCTATAACTCCTGTTTGTGTTAAAGCAATAAAAATAGTAAATTCGCGTAGAAACCCTGGTTTTTTTACTAGAAGAAAGGTTGATATTAAAAATATGGGTAATAAGATTGGCAATTATGTTAATAGAAGTATTAATAGTTTTCCAGAAAGCTCAAAATCTAATTATGAAAAATCTATTGAAGAAGAAAGACAATTTGAACAGGAAAATGCTCCATATGTTTCTGATAGAGGTGTTCCTAAAAAAAAGGGTTTTTTATGGGGAGGAAAAATTAAAAAAACCAAAAAAAATAGACGAAGACGATAAAATAAGTATTAGAAAAATAAATATTTAAAAATTATAAATATTTATTTGAAATTTAATTTTATAGTATTTTATGTTTATTTTTATCTTATGTTTATTTTTATCTTATGTTTATTTTTATCTTATGTTTATTTTTATCTTATGTTTATTTTAATGATAGTTAATACTTTCTAAGTACAGCCTTTTTCTTATTTGTTTTCTTAGCAACCATTTCATCAAACATTTGCTTCATCATAGAGTTAATTTGGGTTATATTTGTTTCCAAATTCCAAACGCGTTCTGTAAGCTTATCTACTTCACTAATGTCATCACTAATAACAGCATTTTCATCACAGTCACAATCATTAGCGCATGTTGTCATCCATGTGTTTTGATATAATTGAGAATCAAAACCTCTTGCGTTGGCCCAAGATGAAATAAATCCCTCTGCCTCAAGCTTAAACAAAATCGCTTCAACACTCCTCTGGTGCTTTTCTGAAATTTGTTGAACAGTCCATTCTAAAAGTTCGTACTCTCTCTGTAAAGAGAGTAATTCATTAACAGTCCATTTTTTTCCGCTTCTGGTTTGCATATACAATAATATATTAAATATCTTTATATCATTTTATGATATAATATTCTAACGTGCTCCCCTCATAAATTGTGTTAATATTCTAGACAACATCAATGGGTCAGATGTATTATTTCCGGATGTATCCATAAAAATACTACTTATATTTTCAATATCTCGTAAAGTAATGTCATTATTATTAAAATTATCAAGAATAGTGCTAAGATATAATGAATTAGTTCTTCCATTTGTATTAGTTGAAACTGGTGTTGTGTTTCTCTCTTCAGCATGTGTGTTTGAACTATTTTCTGTATCAGTTGCCGTGTTTGAAGTTGTAGTAGAAACATTTTCAGATGTTTCATTTCTTCTAATGTTTTCAGATGAAGCATTAGCATTATAACTTCTAATATCATATCTACAAACAGGACATCTACAATTAGACCTGAACCAAGTATTTAATTGTTCTGAATTAAATATATGTCCACAAAATCTTATTAATGTAACCATATCACTATCATTAAAATTTTCAAGTGAAATTGGACAACTTCTATTAACTGGGGAAAGAATATCACTGTATCTTACGCGTCTAGTTGCTGTTTCAATTTGTGATTGTGTCGGATAAATTTCTATAGGTTGAAAAAAATTTTGTAGTAGTTGATTGAACCTATTATTACTTCTTTCATTTTCATTTTGACCGGAAGGAATAGTATAATATTCAAAATTTTCAATAGTATAAGGTCTATTATTTAAATATATTCTACCTAATCCAGAAGAATTGTTTGAATTGTTTGAATTGTTTGAATTTGTTGAATTTGTATGTGTTGATGAATTATCTCTATAATTATTAGTTCTTTGATTATTTCTATTATTATTACGTCTATTTTGGTTACTTGGATTGTTCAACATTTGAATTAATAAACTTCTTATTTGTCTATTTGCGGAATACAAATAATTTACCGAATCATTTAAAGTGTTTATTTGTCTCAAATTATCATTATACATACCATTTAATATATCAATAAGTAATAGTTGTTCATTAGTTATATTATATCCTGGTGTATAGCTCATAATATTCTATATATATATTATAAAATCTGTTTAAACGTATTAATACATAAATATTAAAATGAATATTGAAAATTACAAAAATAAAGGACTTAGTGGACTTGCTAATTTAGGTAATACATGTTTCATCAACTCCTGTATACAAGTAATTTCTCATACATACGAACTTAATATTTTTTTAGATAATGAAAGTTACAAAAAAAAACTTAAAAACAAAATAGATTCCGCATTAATTGTGGAATGGGATAATTTAAGAAAACTATTATGGAATTCAAATTGTATTGTATCTCCAGGCAGATTTATAAAAACTATTCAAAAAGTTGCTAGTGTAAAGGGTATGGAATTATTTACAGGATACTCTCAAAATGACCTTCCAGAATTTCTTTTATTTGTAATTGACTGTTTTCATAGCTCACTATCGAGAGAAATAAAAATGACTATATCTGGTAATCCTGAAAATGATACAGATAAAATTGCTGTTATGTGTTTTGAAATGATTAAAAAGATGTATTCAAACGAATATTCTGAAATTTGGAATATTTTTTATGCTGTACATGTTTCAGAAATAAGTAATCTTGATACTGGTGAAAAAATAAAACATACACCAGAACCATATTTTATGATTGATTTACCTATACCTGAAAATAATAGGTCTCCTTCATTAATAGATTGTTTAAATTATTATGTTCAAGGTGAAGTATTAGAAGGCGATAACGCATGGTATAACGAAGAAACTAAACAAAAAATTAATATTCGTAAAAAAATTTTATTTTGGTCATTTCCAAATATTTTAGTGATAGATTTTAAAAGGTTTAATAATAAGTCACAAAAAAATCAAGTTTTTATAAATTTTCCATTTGACTTAGACTTATCAAGTTATGTTATTGGATATAAAAAAGAGATATATAAATATCAGCTTTATGGTGTTTGTAATCATGGTGGAGGAACAATGGGTGGCCACTATACAGCATATGTAAAAAATGCTAATGGTAAATGGTACCACTTTAATGACACAAGTGTTTCTGAAGTAGGATTGATTGATTCAATTATTTCACCAAAAGCATATGTTTTGTTTTATAGAAGAAAAAATATTTAATAAATAATAAATTAATAAATAATAAATTAATAAATAATAAATTAATAAATAATAAATAATAAATTTATAAATAGTGTAAATAATTTTGTATTTTTAAAGTTTTATTAATAATCCATTAAACGATCAATTTCTTTATCCATCTCATTGCGCCATTTTGTCTCTTCTCTGTATTTTTTTTTCATAGCCTCTATTTCATCCCAATCCGCGTGTATGGTTTCATTACTCCAGAGAACATAGATATATTTGTTGTTGTACGCTGTCTCATATTCCTCACGAGTATTGAAACGTGGTTCGTGCGTTGTAGGATGGTAGTACATTGCAGGACATCTGAATGTGTTCTTACAGTATTCTTCTTTTTCGCGAATTTTACGTTGTTCAAGTTCATCCTCTTTAAACATATCACAATTTTCTATTTTTTTATCTTCAATTTCCCATTCCATTTCGTCAAAAATTGTTAATTCCTCTTCGCTAAAACAACCTTCATAGCCGTAATATTTTCTCCCATTTCTTATTTCTGTAGGTATTGCCTTTATACTTCTTGGAATTCTTTTGTGTCTGTATGATGTGCTCATCTTTGTTATATTAATCTAATTTATTATTAACATTTTAAAAGTAATTCAATTTTTTTAAATACTTAAAATGAAAGTATTTATAATTTAAAGATTTTTAACTATTTATATAAACTATTTATATAATATATATAAATGGAAGTAGTAAATACATCGACAACGACTGATCCAGTAAATATGTATAATTATTTAAATAATTATGTTTTAAATCCTGTAGTTTTTATAATTATAATATTAATTATTATAGCATTTTATGTTTTTTCATCATCTTTAGATAATGGTTCAAATAATTTAGGAAATGCGCTTGGCAATAGTTCAAATACAGGTTCAAACATAATGGGAATTATTATTATTGCCATTTTAATTGTTTTAATAGTTATTAATGCATTTCAGTATTTTTTTAGTATAAATATTTCTGCTTATATTCAAGGACTTTTTACTCCAAAAACAACAGTAGATATTGTTGTAGATCAAAGTACGTATCAACCAACAACAGTTCCTGAAATTAAATTTAAAAAACAAGTATTTAATATTCCAGGAAACTATTATAATTATGAAAATGCTAAGGCTTTATGTCAAGCATATGGTTCTGATTTAGCAAGCTATGAACAAATTGAAAAAGCTTACAATAATGGCGCTGAATGGTGTAATTATGGTTGGTCAGCAAATCAGTTAGCATTGTTTCCTACACAACAGCAAACTTATAACACATTACAAACTATAAAGGGTCATGAAAACGATTGTGGAAGACCTGGAGTTAATGGAGGATATATAGCAAATCCAAAAGTTAAATTTGGTGTAAATTGTTATGGATATAAACCAAAAATAACCGAAGAAGAAGAAGAAATAATGAAAACATCCACACCATATCCAGAAACAGCACAGGATATTGCGTTCCAAAAACGTGTTGATTATTGGAAAAATAAAGTGGATGAAATATTAGTATCACCATTTAATCATAATACATGGGGTTCTTTTTAAAAATACACTATATATTAATTAAATGATTTACATTTGGGTGAATTTTATTGTAATAATCATTATATTCTGTTTCATTTAAAATGCTAGCAATACTTTTTTCAGGATTAATTATTTTCCAAAAAATTTTTTTAAAATCAATATACATATTTTTACTTATAATGTGTAAATAATAATAAAAAACTTTAATTATATATAAAATAATACCATTAATAAAAGTTATATTTAATTCTAAATTTCTATTATCTAATAAAATTTGTTGACTTTCTTTTTTATAAACACTTAAATCAAATTTAATATCTTTTTGTTTATTTTTAAAAAAATATTTATATCCTGAAAATGGAGTGTCATTTATTTCAAAAACTATATATTTGGTATTAAAGTTTCCAATATTAAATAAATGGTCTAATTTTAATTTTGTAGAAAAAATATTATCTGTAAATATTTCAACATCTAAATCACTTTTATCCTTTAAATAATCATTTCTAGAAATACTTCCTATAAAATATAACGGTAAATCTAATTGTTTTTCTAATTCTAAAAAAAAATTATACTGAACTTCATTTAATTTATCTTTAACTTGTTCTAATTCCATATATATATATATAATTGATGTTAAAAATATATATATTTAATAATATTCACATTCTACATAGTTTTTACTATAATTATTAGTATTTATATTATTCATATTATTCATATTATTATTACGATATTGTTCAAATTTATGAAAAATTATTTTATAGTATTCATACGCATAATAAATAAGCATAAATGTCGCAAAAAATTGTAGTACTCTATAAGGGTAATTTAATGTATTATAACAAAACATAAAATAGTAATAACTTAATTCGTCTAAAATATATACATAATATGTTATTTTTTTATTTATTTTTATTTTACAAATAGGACATTTATTAGATCTATCATACCATTTATTTAAACATTCAATATGAACCCATCCGTCACAGTTACATAATTTTTCATAATCATTTTGTAATTTTAGTTTTATTATTTTAGATTTTTTATCTCTTTCATTTTCATAACAAATAAAACAATCCTCATTTTTATATATTGTTACTTCATCATTATAATAGGGGTCAAAAGTTCTAAATAACATTTATTATATTAGATTTTTTACTTTAATATAATATTTTTTACTTATTTTACTTATTTTACTTATTTTTACTTATTTTTACTTATTTTTTTTGTTTTAACATTATTAGTTTTTTTTTGCTTTCTTGTTTTTTTCTTTTTACTTCCAGCTTTTTGTTTAGTGTCGTGTTCTTTAACTAAATATAATAATTTTTCATGTAAATCATCATCAATATCATCATCACTGTCTACTTCACTATTGTTATCCTTATCTACATACTCTCCTCCAAACATTCTATTTCCATAACTTAAAGTCCAATTAGGAATTACTAAATTATCAAATAAATCAGATACTTTATCTGACGAACCTCCAAATTGGTTATTTAAAGTCATTATTGGTGACATACCAGCTTTCATCATAATAGATTTAACGCTGAACCCACCAGAATTTATTCCAGCTTCATCATCATTATTAAATACTAATTCATCTGCTCCTATATAGTTAATATCGTTCATATAAATTATTTATATATTAATTAATTATTAGAAAAGCGCTTTATTTCTGGAACAATTTTTACAGCTCTTTTTTGTTTTATATGTTCCATTATTAGTTTTACTTGTGTTTCATTTTTAATAACTTCATTTAATGTTTTTTCTAAATACTTAAATGTTAATGGTTCTTGAATTTTTGTATTAACAAATTTAAGTTTACCATCACTTATCTTAACTGTAGCATTAGAAAGATTATTTGAAGAAGCATAATTTGTTATATTTTCTTCTAATTGATTTCGTTTATCTCTAAGTTCTTTAGTTTTATCACTTAGCTGCTTTAATTGGTTATCTAAAGAAACCCATTGTTGAATTTGATTTTCAAAATTCATGAATTCTTATATGAATAAAAAATATAATATAAATATAAGAAAAACTTATTTTTTTAATGTTTTCTATGTCTACGAGTATGTTTTCCACCTTTCTTTCGTCTGTATGATTGTTGTAAAGCCAAAATTCCGAAAGGTACAACTGCTTGATTTACAACTTCACCCCAAAGTCCGCCACGTCTTCTGCGACTTCTTCTACCAGCACTCTGTACTAAACTTAAATTAGCAGCTGTGGGTGCGTGTGGTTGCTTAGCCCATTGTCCTTGAGCCCCAACATAATCAGTTCCCATTCTACTAGCATATGGTCCAGTTTGATCAAATGTTCTAGCAAATTGTGAATTGCCTGAACCATTCACATAACTTCCATAAGTAGAACCAGAAGTATAATTACCTCCGCCTCTTTTAACTCTATGTCTACGACTGCCTCTATGTTTTGCCATATTATATAATTTGATGAGAATAAAAATATATTTACTAAAATTTTTATTAAATATATTTAATAATGTCTTTTTATTTTTTATTTTATAATTTTTAAATCTACAACTGTATACATATTTAAAACAATTTTGCGACAATTTGTTTATTACGCAATAACATTACTAAAATTATAAGTATTGCTAAAATCATTATAAAAATTAAAAATACTAAAGCTACTGTTATATAAATATAAGGATTTATTTCATATAAAATAAAATCTATTACAGGTTTTAATAACATTTTAAATTCATTTTTTATATCATCTCTCTTTAAAATATCTAAACATTGCTGAACTAATGAATCTTTCATACTTAATATTAATATTAATTATACCAAGTTTTTGCGTGTTAATAGATTTTAATTTTTCTATATTTTCAATAATATGGATAATATAATTGAACCCAATGAAAGTTTTAATTTTTCAAAACTATCTTTAGCACATCCTAGCGGAATTCAAGGTGGCGCTTATTTTACAAAAATTGAGTATAATAATAAACCATTATATATACAAACTAGTAAAGGACAAACTAGACAAGGTTTTGTTAAAACAGGTAAAAAATATTACTGTGATTTAATGTTTGATAAAAACGCTGAAACGTTAATAAATTGGTTTGAAAATTTAGAAAATAGATGTCAAAAATTAATTTTTGAGAGAAGAGATACCTGGTTTCAAAATAGTTTAGAAGAAACCGATATTGAAACCGCATTTAATTCTACAATCCGCATTTACAAGTCAGGTAAATTTTATTTAATAAGAACAAATATAAAAAACAATCATAATAATATACCTTCTATTAAAATTTATAATGAAAAAGAGACACCATTAAAAATGGAGGATATTAAACCAGAAAATAATATTATTTCAATTTTAGAGATACAAGGAATTAAATTTACGTCTAGAAATTTTCAAATTGAAATAGAGCTTAAGCAAGTAATGGTATTAGATGATGACCCTATTTTTGAAAGTTGTTTAATTAAAACTGTTAAATCTATAGAAAACAGTCAACCGGTAAAAGAAAATACTAAAACTTTAGAAGATATTAAAATTGATGAATTAGATAATGATGACTTAAACCATGATAAATTAGATAACAGTAATCTAACTAATGATAAATTAAATCAAATTATAGATATAGATAATACTGATTTAGAAAAAAACAAACAAGTTTCTATTACTGAAAATAATTTAGAAGAATTAGAGGAATTAGAAGATTTTGACATTTCAGAACCCGAAGAGAAAAATGATAATATTTCATTAGATTTTGAAATTGAAGACTTAAATGAAGATATTGAGGAAAATCCTAATGAATTAAAAGAATTGAATAATTTAGATTTATCTTTAGAAAATAATTTAGAAATAATGAAACTCAAAAAACCTAATCAGGTTTACTTTGAATTATATAAGGAAGCGAGGAATAAGGCAAAAGTAGCAAAGAGGAATGCTCTTTTAGCGTATTTAGAAGCAAAGAATATTAAGAAAACCTACATGTTAGAAAATTTAAATGATAGTGATAGTGATATTGATGCAGAAATTGATGATGTTTCAGAAAGTGAATTAGAAGGTCTATAAATTTTTAGAATATTTATCCAAATGTTTAGAATAATTAATATGTATTCTAAAAATTATTTTATCATTAATTTTATATAATGACAGTCTCTTTAAAGAAGCTATGGAATGACTATGGAATTGGAGCACTTATTGTTTTATTAATAATCGCCTATTGTGTTAGTACATTCGCTAATTATTTAGGTGCTAAGGGTATGCCCGGACCTGAATACAACTCTCAAATGCAACGTCAATATAAAAATACAAACGCACAAGCCAGCTCTGGCGTTAGACCTTCTGAACCATTAGGACAAAATGAAGTTTTTGCCTCTGCTAATGGTGTCCAAACAAGTATGCCTGGTATTCCTTCCTCTTGTTCTAATCCTAATATTCAAAATCCTGCTGAACTTTTACCCAAGGATACTAATAGTCAATGGGCACAATTAAATCCTTCTGGTAAAGGTGAGCTCGCCAACGTCAACTTGTTGAAGTCTGGATACCATATTGGTATTGATACTATCGGACAAAGTTTGAGAAATGCTAATCTTCAAATCAGGTCTGAGCCACCAAATCCTCAAATGAATGTGGGACCATGGAACCAATCTACTATTGAACCTGACTTCATGCGCCCTCCACTCGAGATTGGCTCTGGTCCTCAATAAGCATAAATGGTATAAAAAATTTAAATATTTTAATAATTTAGGTTTATTTCATTTTATCTGACCAAAATTTTGACTTCGAATATTCAGAAAACATTTTTGTTGAATTAATATTAAACAATAATTTTAATTCAATTTTGTATAACTTTAAATTCTGCTTTCACTGGAAAGTGATCACTTAAAATTGGTGTATACATATTAGTTCCTGGTTTTCTTTCCATTACTATTCCTTCTCCGACTACAGATACAGAACCATCTACTACTGAAAGTTTATCGGGTTTATAATACATCAAATCTACTATTCCTCCATATGCACTAGTATCGGTTACTGTGTTTACTAAACGTCCATTACTATCATAATATGCCAATTTATACCCATTACTTGTCAAATACCTTTCAATATCATCAATGTATATCCATTTATTCCATCTTTCTCTATATTCAGCTATTTTATCTTCTGTAATACCTTTTGGTAATAAACTTTCAAAATAATTTTCTGTACTTTCTATAACATAAGGTGTTCTTATTTTTGTATTAAAATCACCACAAATAATATCTGGATTTACTTGTTCAACTACTTTTGTTACCTCATTTAATTTTTCATTAGTATCTTCTTCAATAGCTGTTTTATCGTCAAAACGACCTCCTACTAAATGAACAGATGCTATAATAATATCTTTACCATTTATTTCAACTGTTACAGACGAATAACATCTCTCAACGCCGACTGTATTTATCTTTCCATCATGATGTTCTTTTGTATTAATATCAGAAGAAACATATATAGCGTTTGCTAAATAACTTGGGCTACCATACACAAATGTTAACTCGGACCAATCAAGTTCCTCTGATTTACATATAGACTTTTTTTCTAAATTTACTATAGGCATTTCACCATTTTCCAATGGGTTTTCAAATATAGGGTATGGTTCACGACCAGGTAAATCGGTTTCTTGTAAACAAGCTATATCTATTCCGTTAAATAAATTTTTAAAAGCACTAATTTTACGACTATTTTCACTAACACAAGAAATAATTTTTTTATCTTTAACAGTATAGTTATACAGATTTAAAAATACTTCTACATTAAATGTCATTAATGTAAAAAAACCTTCTTCTAAAGTACCTTTTCCCCCTATTTTATTTTTTATAATTTTTCGTTTTTTAGTTTTATTTTTTCTTTTTTTTAATCTATATTTATTGCGTTTTGATTTTTTGTTGTAGACCATATAATATAAATTTATTAAAAAGTATTAAAGATATTTATTTAAACAAAAATATAATGAAGCTAACTTATTTTAATGGTCGTGGTCTCGCTGAGACAAGTCGTGTTCTTTTTGCTGTAGCTGGACAAGAATATGAGGATTTTCGTTATCCTATTCAAGTATTAGATTGGTCTATTTTTAAAATGGTTCGTGAAGAATTTGATGCTGATAAAAAAGATGGTAAACTATGGAGGTCCTTAGATAAATTACCATTTTTAGAAGTAGATGGAGAAGTTGTTTTTCAATCAAAGGCTATTGAGAGATATTTGGCTTCTAGATTTGATTTGCTAGGTTCAACACCTTTGGAGGCTGCGTTTATTGATAGCATTGGTGAGACCATTCGTGATTTCAAGGATGGTTACCAAAAGGTTCGCAATTCTCCTGCTGAAACTAAGGAGGCTGCCATTCAAACATATTTTTCTGAAACTCTTCCTCCCTTGTTGTTATCTTTAAATAACATTATTAAATCTAAACAAACCACAGAGGTTATAGATGAAACTACATTTGTCAGTGGCCATAAACTTTCTCTCGCCGATGTTCAAATATTTTTATTTTTAACAGATTTTTTTGATAATAAAGAGCTTGTTTTTTCTGCTTATGAAAATTTAGATGTAATAAAGGCAATTGTCGAAAATGTTGGTAGCTTGGTTTCTGTAAAAAAATGGTTATCAACACGTCCTCAGACTCCTTTTTAGAATTATTAATTTATTAAATTATTAACTTATTAAATTTTAAAGTTATATGAAATATTTAGTTGAATTAATATTTAACTATAATTTTAATTTATAAACATATTTTATGTCTAGTATAAAATATGTTTTGTCTGATGTTAAATATTTTGTAAAGAAATTTAAACTTTTAATAATATTTTTAATAATAGTATTAGTATTGTATTTAATTTTTTTACTTAATAAAAGTATTACTACTTATAGATTAAAAAACACATTTAATGAAATAAAAAGTAATATTTGGATTAATAAAAATTCAAACATAATATTTCCAGAATTATCTCCATATAGTGGACTAAGTAGAACATACAGTCCAGAAGGAGTATCTTTAGCTTTTGAGGCTGGTGGTAGACGTTCTTATGCTGGATTTATTGGATTTATAAGAGGGTTGTACAAAATACATGTTAATGGTTCAAATGCTTTTGAATCTGCACAATTTGTATCTAGTGTTTCTGGAAGTTCTTGGTTATTAGGAACATATTTATTTGCTAATAAAAATATAGACAAATCTCTATTGCTAGGTGAATATATTCCACCAGAAAATATTAACATGGATACATTAAGTACAATAAATTTTAATACCAAAGAAAATTATTATTTAGGTAGCAGATTAGTATCTACAGATATAAAAGCTCACGTACAAGACGGATATGATAAGGGTTTACATCCTGAATACATATGGAACCATGCTTGTGGGCGTGTATTTTTAAGACCTTATGGGTTAGATAAAAAAATTGTTTCTATCAATGAAACGCATGCTAACTATATATACAACATAACTGGTATAAAACCTATAACTCCTAATGAAAAATTGCCATTTTGGATTGCTGGTTGTGCATTATTAAATGTTAAAAATGGTAAAATACGAGGAACTACTTTATTTCAAGCCACACCTTTATATTCAGGAATTCCGAATGTAATTTGTAATAAAGATACCCCATTTGGTTTTGATGGTACAAGTGAGGATTCTTGTGTTGGTGGAGTTTTTCAAAGTACATATTCTGTAGGCTCAATTAATCCTAATATTAACTACAATAATAATGAACAAGGAAAAAGCTTAACGTTAAATTTACAAATACCATTATATCAACAAAATTTGTTTACACTTGAAAGTATCATAGGAATTAGTGGTTCTTCCCAAGCAACAAAATTTTCTTATTTATCTAATTTTAATGATGTAATTCCATCTTATAATTTATGGGCACCTACATCAAATACCACTACAAATGTTCCAATAGGTGATGGAGCACATTGTGATTGGACTGGAATAACATCACTTTTATCAAGAAATGTAAAGCATATAATCTCTATTATTAGTTGTGATAATGATATTAATGATAATGCCACAGCTGAAACATATTGGGATTTTTGCGCACTCAATATATTGAACTTATTTGGATTAAATAATGATGAATTATGTAAAAAAGAAGTTCCTTATTTATATGAAAGTAATAATAATCAAGTATTTGAAAAAAGTGATTGGCCTATGTTTGCACAAAAGCTTTTAGATACAAAAGCTACTGGAGGACCTGTTTTTTCTAGAAATAAATTGTTTGTTTTACCAAATTATCAATTAGGAATTAAAGGTGGATATTATGTTGACCTATTAGTAATTGTAGTTCAATCGTCTTCTATTTACAATAGTCTTTTACCAAAATCAATAACTAACACATTTTCAAATTCATCTGGACCATTTCCGAGTTTCCCTAATTATCCAATGACAGATAAAAATTTTAATTTACTTATTTCATTAGAAAATTATCAAATTAATTTACTAGACTCATATATAGAATGGTGTGTTTTATATCCTTCATTAAAAAATACAATTATTAATATGTATAGAGAATCTGGTATGTATTTTTAAATATATATAGGTTTACACCTTTACTCATTTAAAACGCTGATTTTAAGGAAGATAATTTTTCAATTTTAGAAAAATCTATAATTAAAAATAAAATTTAAATATTTTCATTTATAAAATATATAATGAGAATATTAGCTTTTTATGCCTTTTTTTCTTTTCTCTCTAAAGTTGTCGGAGATAATATGTTTTTAAAGAAACCGGCGCCACCAACTGATATGAAAGACTTATTAAATTTAACGACTGGTGGTCCATACACTTATTCTCAATCTAAACATCACTTCTACGGAGTTGCTTATGATGGAACAAGTATTGATACTTATGGATGTTGTTCAGGTCAGTCAGGTTCTTGTCGTAATAATCCTTCATGCCAATGTACTAAAAGTGTTGGACCATTGCCACAAGGTACATATACACTTGGAAATATGATGACATTTAAAGGTATGCCTTATTGTTATGAATTATATCCATCTTCATCAAATAATATGTGCGGTCGTTCAGGTTTTTTAATTCATGGTGGAGGTTGTTCAGGTAATCCATCTGAAGGTTGTATTGTTATTGAAGATCAGAATATTAGATATAAGATTAAGAGTGGAGCAACATTAAAAGTTGTATCGTAATATAATGTATTTATTTTATAATTATATATATATAATATGTCAGAAACTGAAGAAAATGCGGAACAAATACCAATAAGTACACATGAGGCTGCTGCTGCTGCTTCGCCTGGTGAAGAAGACGCTACAATGCCTATAATAGAAGCAGTTGAACCAACCAGTGTAAAATCTGAAATTATTATATGTATTTTTGCTCATGGTAAAGATTTGTGCTATGATAATTTACCAAACTATAATAATAAATTACAAAACACATTAACTTTCACATTAGCTAGTAAATCTCAAGGTGCTATGTATGGACTATCTCAAGTTATTTCTGGTGAGACATTAATTGGTGAATTGTACACAAAATTAAATCAACAAAAAAAACCTGTATCGAGTGTAATGAAAGAACTACATGATAACTATTATAGTGAAAGGTACCCATATAATTATAAAGAAGAAATACAGAAAAATATAGCGTTACAAACAGAAAGAATAAGGCAACCATCAGCTAAGCGCATTTCTAATGAACAACTTCGTAAGGCAACCGAAGAGTTAGAGTTAAGTAGGCCATTAGTAATACAATCATATAGAGATATACTTGAGGCTTATGAAAAAAAACTTGTAGCAAACCCTAGATTTATAACTATTGATAGAGAATATAACATTGAAAAAATTGATGTTATAGAGGGTATACCTGAACGTACTCGAGGTATATTTATTTTAGACATAAGAAATCCTAAAAATGAGGCTCAAAATGATTTTTTTGCTATTGGTGAAAAATTAAATCATACAGCAAGCACTAATATTGTTAAACTTTCGGATATACTGAATATATGTTATTTACAATATGATTTTGATTATGTAGCAATATTTGATTTTGCGTGTAGAAATTCTGAAGGACCTTCGTGTAGAAATAATAGTTGTTTAGAAGAAGTATGTTTAAATTGTGGCAGTAATAGAAAAGAATTAGATGACGGAATAGTTCTTTTAGAAAAATATGAAAAAGAACACTTAGGTGGTAAACTAAAAAATAAGAATACAAAAAAACGAAAAAATAAAAGAAACAAGAAGACATACAAAAAAACTTATAAAAAGCGCAATAAAAAAACTTATAAAAAAAATTGAAATATTTTATATGTAATTAATTTAAATTATTAAAATTATAATTAATCACAATGAACCCATTCACAAATTCAATATTTGGAAGCCTTTCAGTTAATTTATTTGGAAAAAGAAAGGAGGAACCTACTGTTAGCAGTACAAGTGTAATTGATACAATAACAAAATTAAAAAATCAACTTGATAATTTGAATAAAAGAAATACTTTTATTGAACAAAAAATCACTGCTCTCAATGAAGAAATTCAGATTATTGCCAAAATAAATAAAAATAAAGCTTTAATAATGCTTGAAAAAAGAAAAAATTTAAACGCTGAAATATTAAAAAACGAAGGAATTATAAATTTATTAGAAGGTCAAATTACAGCTTTAGAAAGTAGTATTATTAATAAACAAGTTACAGAAACATTACGCGAAGGCAATAATTTTGTTAAAAAAGTTCAGAATTCAGTAAATGTAGATAAAATTGAGGATTTAATAGACGATATAAAAGAAACAGCAGAAACACAAAAAAGTATATCAGATGTTTTTACACAACATATTCAAGATATATATAATGATGAAGATTTGCTTGTTGAACTTCAGGAGTTTACAGATAAACCGGAAATAAATAAAGTAGTACAGTTAAATTTGCCTGAAGCACCTAAAAATACAATTTTAACAAAGATTACATCAGCAAATAACAGTGAAGAAGAAGATTTAATTAAATTACAAAATTCTATGTTGTGTTAAATTTATAATAAAATAAAAAATAAAATTAAATAGAATAAAATTAAATAGAATAAAATTAAAATATAATTAATTTATTTTTTATATACTTTTAATAACAACAAATTATATGGAAAAGCATAGTATATTTTTTTATATTTTTGTGTCATTTGTTCTTTTTTTCTGTCTAGCAATTTATTTTCAATCAGACGCATATAATCTCAAATGTATTATATCTTCTGAGGATGGAAATCGATATTGTGTTAGAGAAAGAGAGAAATTAGAATTGGCGGCTAATCTTTTAGCCCAAGTTACAAAAAAAATGAAAGATATGGTTTCTTATATGAAAGAAAAGCATCCACAAGATGAGCGTACTAAAAGATTAGCAGAAGGATTTAATCCAAAAAAAATAAGTGAAACATTGCCAACAAGTGAATTAACAGCATATAGTGAAAATAAAGGAGAGAAAATAGCTTTCTGTTTAAATAAAAAAAAAGACGGGAATAAATTAATAGATATTAACACTCTTACATTCGTTGCTTTACATGAATTATCACATATAATGACAGTATCAATTGGACATAAACAAGAATTTTGGCAAAATTTCAAATACTTATTAGAAAACGCAAAAGAAGCAGGTATATATAATCCAATAGATTATAAAAAAAAACCCGAAGAGTATTGTGGTATGACTATTAATGATAATCCTTTTTACGATTTAATTTAGTATAACTTCTATTTCTGATAAATGGTATTTATTAAATTTTATTATATATAATATATATTATGGGACCATTAAACCATTTATTTCACGCATTTATTATAACAGTTATTTTATATTTAGTTATGTTATATGGATTAAAACAATCTACAACAAAAGCTTTGAATAGGAGTTTACTAATTGGAGCCATTGTTTTAATTTATATGATTTTGTTTGGACATAGATTACCAACACATATTAATGAAATATAATTAATTTAATTAAGTTTATTTGCATTTAATTAAATTTAAAAATAATAATTAATTTATATATATATATGTCAGACTCAATAACTTCAATAAATTCACTAGATAACAATAAATCATCTTTAGATAACACCATATATAAAGTTAAACTACTTTCTAATGGTTCTATAGATACTATTTATGTATTTAGTGGCAAAAATTTGGTAGAAAATGATGAAGAATTATTTAAGAAAATATTTACAGATGAAGAAAATGAACAAATAAAAAATGAGAAAATTTCTGTAAAGTTTTCTGAGCAACAAATTCATTTTGATGATTCGATTGGTACAATTAAAATAAAAATTCTTAATGAACTTAAAAAGGAAATATCAGTTGATGAAATATATTTATATTGTCAAAAAGCAGAAACCTTAAATGCTGTTTCAGTTTATCAGTCTCTTACGCAAAATAATAAACTAACCTTAACTAAAGTTAGATTAGAGCAATTTATTTCAAATATTGTTAGTGATGAAAACGGTAAACCATTTCAAAAACCACTTGATAAAGAAACATATACTTTTAATGATATTTTTGAGATGAAATTTGATAACATAAAATATATTGTTAATAAAGTTTTAGGTCAAAAATTTTTTATAGTAGAAAATGAATACCCTTTTGTATGTAACCCATATGATGCTGATGAATACGATACTTTTTTTGAAAAATCTGCTCGCAAATCATTAACTACATTAAATAGTCATTTATTATTAAATAGTGGAAATATTATTAATAATAGTATTTATTTATGTCTTGCTGAAGATGTTATAAATTATCTTAATAAAAAAGAAATATCAGAAGAAACCACTATAAAAATATATTATCCTTTTTTGTATAGTAAAAATATAAATAACATAGAAGACCTTAATGAAAATAGAGATAAATTAATTGAAAGTAATCAAAAAATATTAAATGAAAAAACAATTGAACTATTTAAAACAATTGATATGTTTTATGATGTTTATTATCAAAAAAAAAGTAATTTAAATTATGTAAACACAGGTATAAAATATATTAAAACTACACTTAAACCCGAATATGATATTAAAATACCGCTTGAAGTTATATTCAAAATTATTCATGCTACTCAAGAAAATCCTTTAATTAAATTTAATCCTTCTTCTAGACAAGAAAATATTTATAGACTTTTTACTGATAAAGTCGCAACAGACGGAAGAAAAATACCTTATCTTAAAAAATCTATTATTAATAAATTAATGAAAAATATTGCTCGTAATAAATCTGTAGCAATTTACATTGAAACTCCATCATTAGACACAGTACAATCTTTATTTTGTGAATTTGATGAAGATGGATTTATTACAGTTTATTCTGAATTTAAAACATTTGTTAGTATAGATTACATTAACAATTTATTTAAAGAGTTTATTAATCCTATTATTTTAGAAATTAAAAGTGTGTTAGAACAAAGTGGATATAAATTAAACGTATTTAATAGTCTACATGATGAAAATGTTGAAATTAAACAACTTACTTATGAAACTCAAATAGAAATAAAAAAACCATTTGATATTCAAACCTATAAGGGATGTATGTCTAGTGTTTTTATAAACGAAACTAATATTTTTAAAGGAAATAAAATTAACTTAAGATTTAAACGTGTATCAAATTACAGCAAGTTTACAAGTCAACAAGCTTTTATTTTGGAAAAGTCGGAACAGGGACTAAGAGGAGACCAAATTATAGATGCCCTTCTTGAAAATTTTTCAGAAGAGTTAAATAGAGAACAAGCAATAGAAATGGTCAGAGCAGTTGCTAATGAATTAGAAGTTGAAAGAGGTGTAAAAAGAACTAATATAAAAATAAAAAATAGCCCTGGTTTTAAAATAATTATATCTCTTGAACAAGAAACTGGTATTATAACAATAACAACTGAGAATATAAATAATATAAATTATTTATACACATTACCTATTTATTTAGATACATTGGTTCGTTTAACCCAAGACAAAACTTCTACAAATTATCCTGTTAATGAAATTGATAATTTATGTTCATCAGGAGAAAAAGAAGATATTTCAGTTGAAGATATTATTTCACCCTCAGAAGAGTCGGCATTAAATTCTGAAACTCCTTCAGTTCAACCTGATGATGAAGAAGTTCAATATTCGAAATCTACAATTTCTGACAGTAATAAACCTAAAGGAGCACTTAGTTTATTTTTTGATGACGATGATGAAGAAAATGAAGATGAAAAAGGAGGTAGCAAAGAGGGGCAAAGTAGTTCTGAACCTTCTGTTGCGTCTGAACCTTCAGTTGAAACAGAAAAATCATCTAGTGAAGCATCTATACCTAGTGAAGTATCGGAACAAAGTGAAGCATCTGTATCAAGTGAAAAACAAAAACCAGAACCAGAAACTGTAAAATCACCAAGTGAAGCATCTGTGTCAAGTGAAGTATCGGAACAAAGTGAAGGAACTGTATCAAGTGAAAAACAAAAACCAGAACCAGAAACTGTAAAATCACCAAGTGAAGCATCTGTGTCAAGTGAAGTATCGGAACAAAGTGAAGGAACTGTATCAAGTGAAAAACAAGAAACTGTAAAATCACCAAGTGAAGCATCTATACCTAGTGAAGTATCGGAACAAAGTGAAGGAACTGTATCAAGTGAAAAACAAGAAACTGTAAAATCACCAAGTGAAGCATCTGTATCAAGTGAAGTATCTATACCTAGTGAAGTATCGGAACAAAGTGAAGAATCAGAACAAAGCGAAAAACAAGAACCTGTAAAACCAGCTAGTGAAGAAGTATCTATACCTAGTGAAGTATCAGAACAAAGCGAAAAACAAGAACCTGTAAAACCAGCTAGTGAAGAAGTATCTATACCCAGCGAAGTATCAGCACAGAGTGAAAAACAAGAACCAGAACCTGAACCTGAACCAGAACCTGTAAAACCAGCTAGTGAAGAAGTATCTATACCTAGTGAAGCATCTGTATCAAGTGAAAAACCAGAACCAGAACCTGTAAAAATACCTACACCAAAACCTCTTTTTATTGAAAATGAAGAAGAAACTATATTGCCTGAAAAAATTCTAAAAAGTAAAAGAAAAAAAATATCTGCTTCTGATACTGAAGAAGAAGATGAAGAAGAAGATGAAGGCGAAGAAGAAGGTCCAGAAGAAGAAGGTCCAGAAGAAGAAGAAGAAGAAGATATTGATGAAAAAAAACTAAATGGAAAAAAACTAAATAAACCTTATTATTTTCAATCACAAATAGAAAAAAAAGACCCAATATTAATTTTAAAAGAAGATACCGCACAATTTAATTCATATGTAAGAACTTGTAGTTCAAGTCTGAGAAAACAACCAGTTATTTTGACTGATACACAATTAGAAAAAATAAATAAAGAACATCCTGGATTTTTAAGAGAAGAAGATGTTATAAAATATGGTTCAAATCCAAAAAATCAATTTAACTACATTTGTCCTCGTTTTTGGTGTTTAAAAACTAATACTTTAATAGACCCTAAAGATTTAAAAGAGGTAACTGGCAGTGATGGTAAAAAAGAACTAGTTCATCCAACGTGTGGTAAAGTATTACCAAGAAATGAAAAAAAAATAAAACCTGGATACTATATTTATGAATTTTATAAACCAAAACCTGGTAAAAAAGATTATAAAAAATATCCAGGATTAATACCTGATTCACATCCAACAAAAGGGCTTTGTTTACCATGTTGTTTTGATAAATATAATACCGAAGGTAGAATTTCTGCTAATAAAAAATGTTTTGGTGAACTAGAGGAAAAAAAAGGAAAAGAAGAAAAAAGTAAAAAAATAAAAAAGGAAGAATTAGAAGAAGATGAATATATAAAGGGTCCAGACAAATTTCCTTTAGAACCAGGACGATGGGGTTTTTTGCCAAATGAAATACAAATAATGCTCCATGAAGTAAACGCAGATTGTCAAATAAGTAAAACAAATACAAATATAAAAGAAAATCATCCTTGCTTATTACGTCATGGAATAGAAATAAGTACCAATCAGTCATTTGTTGCGTGTATTTCTGATGCGATTTTCTTTGGAAAAAAAATATTTAATGAAGATAATTCAGTATCTAATAAAGTTTCAAAAGTTTTGACTATTAAAGAAATGCGACAACGTATTATAAAATCATTAACAGTTGATAAATTTATAAAATATCAAAATGGAAACTTAGTTATTGATTTTAGTGATACCAGTAAAAAGGTAAATATAGAGAAATATAACGATACAGCTTTATTTAAAAAATTAGATTTATCTAAACCAGAAGATATTGCGTATTATTCAAAAGTTATATCCGCTTATGAAAATTTTATAAATTTTTTGAATGATGATGATGTAATAATTGACCACACATATTTATGGGATATTGTAAGCACATCGAACAAATATTTATTCCCTAATGGTGTAAATTTGGTAATATTTCAACTACCAAATGATGATATTACAAATAATGTTCAACTCTTGTGTCCAACAAATCACTATTCATCAGAATTTTATGATTCAAGAAAGCCAACAATTATTTTAATGAAAGAAGATGAATATTATGAACCTATATACTCATATAGTACAAATAATAAAAAAATATCTGTTGTAAAAGAATTTAAAGAACGCGACCCGCAACTCTCAAAAACATTGAGAGCTATATTCAAGGAAATAATAAAACCATTTTTTAATATAGTATGTAAACCATTAGATAGTATGCCTAATGTATATAAAGCAAAAAGACCACTTCTACTATATAATTTAATTCAAAAATTAGACACATATGAATATAAGATAATAAAATTAGTTCTAAATTTTAATAATAAAGTTATTGGTGTTGTGGCGTCAGAACCAGATTTACCTGATAATTTTTGTTTTGTTCCTTGTTATCCTTCTTCACTTAATGAAGAATTAAAAAAGGGTCTAGATTATGTATTTATGACAGACTTAACATTATGGAATACATACGAAAACACCGTAAAATTTTTAAATAAACTTGATAAAAGAAGCAAAAAAAGAAAAAGTGAACCAGATATACCGTGTAAACCAGCATTCAAAATTATCGAAGATGAACACGTTGTTGGTATTTTAACGAATACAAATCAATTTATACAAATATCAAAACCAGTTCGTTTAGATGAAATAGACGGTGATATAGATTTGCCATCAATTAATAATAATAATTACATAGTTAACCCAAAAGCAAATCCAATGGTTCAAAGCGATGTTAAAATAACTACAGAAAATGAAGTTGATAAGGAAAGGGTTGACTATATTAAAAAAATAAGACTTGAAACTAGTTTTTATAATGTATTTAGAAATACAATTAGAATTTTATTAAATGATTATGAAAATGTAAAAACAAGAGAGAAAATTGAAAAAGAGATGTTAAAAGAATATATAATATATTCTGAAAAACTATCAAATATTAATAAATTACTACATGAATTAGTAAACAGCAAAATCCAATTTACAGGAGACGAAAATTATTATAAATTAATAAATGAAGTTTCAACTTGTGTTGTAAAAGATGAAAAAACATGTAAATCAACACCAAATTTGTGCGTTTTTGTTACAGAAAGTGGACATTGTAATTTAATTCTTCCTGAAAAAAATCTTATTACAGATAAAGTAAATGAACCAATTTATTATGCTAGAATGGCAGACGAATTAATTAGATATAATAGAATAAAGTCGTTTATGCTTCAACCAAAAACATATTTATCGTTTGGTAATATAGGTTATAATTTAAGAGATGATGAGATAATATTAATTCAATCGTTATTAACACCTGAATATTTTGATACATTAATACCAGCGGTTACAAATAAATATATAAAGCATAATTCATATGACGAGGTTCAACCTATTATAACTCAAACATACGAAAATACAATACCATCTCTCGATCACGCAATCGGAAGAAATAATGAAGTTATGTGTAATAAAGTTACAAAAAAGCATATAATGTCTAGTACATGGAAAAAATGTTTTCCTAGTGAATACAATGAAGTTGAGTATGGTAAAAATAATTCTTGTACATTTGAAATTATTATTGATTTAATAGAGAGAAAAACTTCTAAAAAATTAACAATTAATCAAATAAAAAATGACTTGTTTGAAGAATATAAAAAATACTTAGATGAATACACTGATAAAATTGTAGATATATTAATATTAGAAGGCAAAAAAACTTTAGGTGACCAAGTTCATGCCGAAACATTATCTTTTTCAAATTTAATATACACAGATAACTATTTCTTAACAACGTTTGATTTATGGTTACTTGTAAAAAAAT
>Ga0114973_10000433_pt1 | contig 31630 bp, 29 predicted proteins | sample M_140807_MF_Meta_FD_87025 | JGI IMG/M metagenome (GOLD analysis project Ga0114973, IMG submission 87025) | Freshwater microbial communities from Lake Montjoie, Canada to study carbon cycling - M_140807_MF_MetaG | ecosystem: Environmental > Aquatic > Freshwater > Lake | place: Lake Montjoie... | reverse complement strand
TTGTTCTAATCTAACTGATGTGAGCTCTCTAAGGAATGTGCGTATTCTGAATATCAGTAATTGTTCTAATCTAACTGATGTGAGCTCTCTAAGGAATGTGCGTATTCTGAATCTCAGTGGTTGTACTAATCTAACCGATGTGAGTGCTCTAGAGAATGTACATGATCTGAATCTCAGTTATTGTTCTAATCTAACAGATGTGAGCGCTCTAGGGAATGTGCCTATTCTGAATCTCAGTTATTGTTCTAATCTAACTGATGTGAGCGCTCTAGGGAATGTACATGATCTGAATCTCAGTGGGTGTACTAATCTAACCGATGTGAGAGCTCTAGGGAATGTATATAGATTAAATCTCTATAGATGTTCTGGTGTAATCGATGTGAGTGCTCTAGTGAACGTGCATACATTAAATCTCAGGGATTGTCGTAATCTAAGAGATGTGAGTGCTCTAGGGAATGTACATGATCTGAATCTCTATGGTTGTGATCAAGTACTCGATGTGAGTGCTCTAGGGAATGTACATACTCTTGATCTCAGTGGTTGTTATAATCTAATTGATGTGAGCGCTCTAGGGAAAGTTAATACTCTTATTCTAGATGATTGTGATAGATTTCTCGATATCAGTTCTTTAGGGGATGTGCAAAATTTTTCATTTGAAATATCAGAATTTGAATATTAGTTATTTTATTTTATCTTTAGTGTAATAACAAACTAACTACAATCCAAAAAATTGAATAAAATTGTTTTTGGATTTTATTTAACAAAAGATATTATTATAAATAAAATCAAATGTCAGCTTTTGAACCCGAAACTAACTCTATTGAATCTAATGATTTGAAGACTTTGTCTTTAACTGAACAAATGTGTGAAAATATGATCAAATGGACATTACTTGAACTTGCAACTAATACATTTGTAGATCATCAAGATTATTGTAGAGATATAAAAAAAGTATCACCACTAGTCGAGTCAATTAAAGCTCATGGAGGAAGTTTTGATTCCGGTATTAAATTACTCGCTAATTCCATTAGTTCAAATCTTCATATAAAAAATATACTAAAGGTTTTAGATGAACTACATACAGATGCAGATAATAATGTATCAGATGAACTTCTAGATAATATTTATGATTTAGAAACAGAACTATTCGACTTATTTATTGATCTTTCTAGACTGTATGAGATTAATTCATTGCATGTGGATTCAGTATATAATATTAGTGAACATTTATTTGATTTAATTTATTCTCGTTAGTAAAATATATTTGTCAGCAATTTAATTGATTTATTTAAATCGCGTCATTCATATATTTACTGAATTGAATTTATTTATCATCTTAACCTCTGAATCCTTTTTTAAATCCTTTAGGAACAATTTGTTGTTGACTTTTAGTTCCAGTGCGTCATGGTTTTATTCTTTTATTATGACCAAAAACCTTTTGATTTTTAGGAATATCATTTGAATTAAGATTTTTGTTATTTTTAGAATTTTTTGTAACACAGCCATTATTAATCAAATCTTCCATTGTTAATTTTCGTGAAGTTGATGGAGTTTCTTTAGGTATTTCAGACATATATAATAATATTATTTATATTGTTATTTAATTTTTTAACTTAATTATATTATATATGGACTATAAGATAAAATATTTAAAATATAAAGCAAAGTATTTTGAATTATTAGATCAGATAGGTGGTAATATAACAAATTCATTAATAGTAACACATAATGGTAGAATTAGATGTTTATTAGATTCAATAGGTATTCCTACAATTGATAAATCAACTAAAGAAGAAATTAGATTTAAGAATTGTGCAATATTATTATTAAGTGTAACAAAAGATGGTTATACTATATCATTAGAATATGATGGTAATTTAGCAGAAAAATCAGTTGAAAAAGCAGAAAAAGAAAAAAGAAAATATTATACAAAAACAGATGATACAGGTATTAATGCAATATTCCAAAGAACTATAAAACCATTATCATTATTAGGATTAAAATCAGAACAAATTCAAAATATTGGTTCAAATACTTACAATTTTTATATTGTAAGACATGGTGATGGAGTACATAATTCAATGGGTTTTTTAGAAAAAGCAATAAGTTCAGAAGTAACTGATGCAGAATTAACTAAAGATGGAATAGCTCAAGCAGAAGAAGCTAAAGTATATTTATCTGCTATAAAAATAGATAAATTGTATGTATCTGATTTAAAAAGAACTAGACAAACACTTGGAAAATTAATAGAAGGTCATAAAAATATGTCTGCAAAAGAAATAGTAGTTTTACAATGTGCACATGAATTAGTATATGTTGAAGGGAAAAACTGTGATGCAAATCAAGGAATAAAAAGTGGATTATCATATGAAAATAAACCAAAATGTTCTGCAGATAAAGATATTTGTAATATAAATGATATATGTTGCAAAGTAAATAATTTACCAATTGATTGGTATTTTTATCGTGCATTTTATGGTGATGGAACACGCATGAAACATGGAAACAAAAATCCAAAAGAATGTAGAGATACAAATATGATCCAACAAGCAATAGCACATATACAAAAATAATATAATTTGAATCAGTATTAACATTCATATTATATTATTTAATTAAATCTTTTACAGTAAGTTTTTTGTTTGATTTATATTAATATTAGTTTAAGTAGACAATATTAATATAAATTAATTTATATATTAAATGTACAAAACAAATAAAACAATTTTAGTAACAGGTGGATGTGGATTTATTAGATCTAATTTAATTGGAAAGTTACTTGAAAACTCAAATAATTTGGTTTTATGTGTTGATAATTTAATAACAGGTTCAGAAGAAAATATTAAAGAATTTATGGGAAGATGTAATTTTACATTTATACGCTGGAATATCTGTGATCCAATAGATAGGCTAGTTGAGTTCATAGGGCTTAACTCGCTAACCCAGATATACCATTTGGCTTCACTAGCCAGTCCTGTTAAGTATCAGCAATATCCAATTGAAACTCTCCTCACATCAATTAATGGAACTCAAAGGGTTTTGGAACTGTGTATCAAATACAAATGCTCTATGTTATTTACATCAACTTCTGAGGTCTACGGGGATCCTCTAGTCCATCCCCAGCCAGAAGAGTATTGGGGGAATGTTAATACAATGGGTCCTAGATCATGTTATGATGAAGGGAAAAGAGTTTGTGAGACAATGATTTATGAGTATATGAAAGCTTATAATTTAAACTGCAAATAGTCCGGTTATTCAACACATATGGACCAAAAATGGCATTGGATGATGGCCGAGTAATTACAAACTGGATAGGCCGGATATTAGAAGGTCAACCTGTTCAGATCTATGGGTCAGGTGAACAAACCAGATCATTTTGTTATATAACAGATATGCTTGAAGGACTAGTATATATGATGGGTTCTAGAGAATTAGGACCAATAAATCTGGGTAACGATACATGCGAGTTTACTTTAAATGAACTTGTTGGAGTATTTGAACGAGTACTTGGGAGGGAAGTTTTAGTTGAGCAGCTATCTGGGACACAAGATGATCCGAAAGTTCGTAAACCAGTATTAGACAAAGCTAGGGAGAAACTAGGTTTTAAATATGTGGTTGGTTTGGATGAGGGGATTATGAAGACATGTAGTTGGTTTGGGTTAAAATAAAATAAATAATATATATATATATATATATAATGATAGAACCATTATTTGATAATAATTTAATAATTAATAAATCTAATAATATCAAAATTATAATAAATAAACCAATTAAAAAAGGAGTTGCGCTATATAATGATAGACTATATGAAGGTGATGAAAATGCATTTTATTCTATAATTCAGAAAAAAGATAAAATAGAATTATTTTATCGAGCTTTAAAACTTCCTGATTCAAATAATATAGCACATAAATATACAAGACAATTTGAATGTACTTGTTATGCAGAAAGTAATAATGGAATTAATTTTATAAAACCAAATATAAATTCAAATACAAATATAGTATTTAAAAATAATTATTCACATAATTTTTTTCCATTTTATTATAAAAATCAATTATTAGCTGTAGGTGGAACTCAATATAATACTGGAGGATTATTACTATTAGAAAATACTATCCAAGAGATAAATAATTGGTGTATAGTTAAAAAACTAATTGACGGTTCGCAACTTATACCAGGATGGTGCCATGATAATCATTTTGATTCATTTAATATTTTATTTTATGATCCAAATTATTCACATTATAAAATATATATGAGACATAATGATCCAAAAAAAAGACAAGTACAATATACAACAACTACAGATTTTAATAATTTTACAGAATTTAAAAAAATAAATTTAATAAATTACTTTGATCATATATACTATTCTAATTTTCAAATGTATCCTGAATCAAAATATTATATTGGATTACCTTGGTGTACAGATCATTTTGTAACAATGCAAAATGAACCAACAATGTTAATGTTTTCTATCAATGGACATGATTGGATAACATTAGATTTTAATATTATCCCTGAAAAAAAATCAGCACAAACAGGATATGGATTTGTACTTGACAATCTAAATAATAAAATGTATATTTATGTTTTTGATCAAGAATTAGAGTTACTTGAAATATATTATTATGAACTACATAGAATTCAAGAAATTAGTTGTACTGATTTGGGATCAATTAAATTAGGACTATTTGATTTAAAACAGTCCCAAGAAATATTTGCAAATTACAAAACTAATTCAGATGGTTTTATACAATTTGAGCTATTAGATGAACATAATAATATTATTTTAACATCTGAAAAAATGATTGGAGATGTGTATTTTAAACAAATTGAATGGTTAGATAGTAAAATAATACCATCTGATTCCAAATATTATCTAAATGTGACTCTATCAAATGCTTCTTTGTATAGTTTTAAAATGTAAAAATAATAATTTTATTATTTTTAAAAATTAATATTTGTAAAAGAAGTTGGTTCACCTAACTTCACATCAGATGAAACTGTCTTTCCTAATATATCCCAATAATATTTTGTATGTAGCCCATATCCTGGTCTAATAGATTTTACACAAGTTTCATCAATAATTTCACCAGCTTGCATATCTTTAACAAAGAATAAAGATCTTCTAAATTTTTTCATTGCTTGTTCGCCCTTAACTCCACCGTATTTAATAGTTCCAAAAGTTTGTTCTACAATTCTAATTGAATCAACCATTTGTTTAAATTCATGGGGTTCTAAAGAAAAAGCATCATCAGGAGATCCAGATTGTCTTGAAAGAGTAAAATGTTTTTCAATTACTCGCGCACCTAAACATACAGATGCAATTGGAACTTCAATACCTAATGTATGATCAGATAGTCCACCAATAACATTAAAAGTTTCAATCATATTTTTAATTGTTAACAGGTTAGCATCTGATGGTTTGGCTGGGTACTCGGCTGTACATTTTAACATGCAGATTTGTCCACAACCATTTGATCTTAGTACTTGAATTGCTTCTTCTAACTCGCCAGCAGATGCCATTCCAGATGAAATAATAACAGGTTTTCCAGTTTGGGCGATACGTTTAATTAAAATATGGTCAGTAATTTCACAAGAAGCAATTTTATAGCAAGGGACATTTAGTGACTCGAGTAGATCAACCGCAGTAGTATCAAATGGAGCAGAAAATGCATCCATACCTAGCTCTCTTGCCTTTGCAAATAAAGTTTCATGCCATTCCCAAGGAGTGTATGCTTTCGCATATAAATCATACAAGTATTGATCATCCCAAAGTTCAGTACCTTTAATTTTAAATAAATCTGTTTTACAATCTAAGGTAATTGTATCTGCACGATAAGTTTGTAACTTAATAGCACTTGCACCAGCTTTTGCTGCTTCTTCAACTAATTTAAGAGCTGTGCTTAAATTACCATTATGGTTAGCAGAAAGTTCAGCAATAATATAAGTTGGTTTGTTAGGTCCAAATAACATATTTATATATTTAAGGATATAATTATATTTTTAAATATATGTTAAGGTTAGAATTTATTAATTTTGAAGATAAAGAAATATTAGAGAAAATATTAGAATGGAGAAATGATGAAGTAACAAGACAAAATTCAAATAATACAAACATAATAACTAAAGATATATTTGATATTATATTAAATAAATACAAAGAATCACCAATTAAACCATTAATTGCATATGATAAGAATATTCCAATAGGAATTTTAACTTTTGTTGAATTAAATAATAAAATATACATTGGAATTAATATAGATCCATTAGAAAGAGGTAAACAATATGGATGCAAAATATTAGAATATTTTTGTAATAATCATAAACAATATATTCAAATTAGTACTACATTATATGCAGAGGTTAAAAAAACAAATATACCATCAATTAAATTATTTTCAAAATATTTTAGTAGTTATGAAAAACAAAATGAAAATATTTTTTATATTTTTGAAATATAATTTAAATATATAAAAATAAAATAGTATTATTATTTAAATGATTGGAATAATAAATATGCAAACAAACAATATAAATTGTTTTGTAAAAATATTAAAAAGATTAAAATACCAATATAAAGTTATTAATTCATATGAAGACTACAATAATGATATAATAAAACTTATAATTCCAGGAATTGGGAATTATAAATCATCAAGTGATTATATTAAAAAAACTGGAATAGACAAAATTATTAAAGAACATAATATGTTAAATAAAAAAATAATGGGAATTTGTATAGGTATGCAAATTTTAACAACTTATGGTGATGAAAGTGGCTATAGTGAAGGTTTAAATATTTTTGAAAACACTAAAACAGAAAAGTTAAAAACTAATACAATCTTACCTCACATAGGTTGGAATTCTATAAAATTATTAAAACCAGATTATGATAATTTATTTAATGATATTAATTTAAGATCTGATTTTTATTTTGTTCATTCTTATAATGTTGTTTGTGAAAATAATAATTTAATTATGGCAACAACATATTATGAAGATATTGAATTTATTTCAATTATTAAAACTGAAAATATTTTAGCAGTACAATTTCATCCTGAAAAATCTGGAGTAAATGGAATTAAATTAATTGAAAATTTTTTAAAATGGTAAAAAATATATATAAAAATATATCTCTTTATTTTTATATATATATGTTTGTAATAATAATACAATGTAGAATGGGTTCAACAAGATTACCTGGGAAAATACTAAAAAAATTGTTAGATAAGGAAATAATATTTTGGTCATATGATAGATGTTTAGAAAGTAATGCAGACAAAGTTTATTTAGCAACATCAACAAATTTAGAAAATGATATTTTAGAAAATATTTTTTTGGAAAAAGGAATAAATTATTACCGTGGATCAGAAAATGATTTATTAGATAGATATTATCAATTATGTAAAAAAATATCATTTGACAATCAAAATTTTAATATAATTAGAGTTACATCAGATTGCCCATTTGTCGATCCAAATATAATTAATGATATGATTGAATTTTTTAAAAACAATAATTATGACTATATTATAAATCATAGTAAAGAAGGTGTTACGCCAGAAGGATCTGGTATTGAAATTATTAATTTCAAGTCATTAGAATATTTATGGAAGAATGAGAATGATCCAAATTTTAGAGAACATGCAACAGGTATGTTAAGTTTAACAGAAAAATATAATAATATAATTAAAAAAGGTACTTATATTTACAAACCAACAAAAATAGATATAGAAAAAATGAAAAATGTAAAATTATCTGTTGATACTCATTATGATTATAATAACTCAGTTGAAATTGCATCTTATTTTGGTAATTACAATTTTAGTTATAATGATATTTTAGAGTACTTACAAAATAAATAGTAATAATTTAATTAAAATAATTTGCACATTTAATATTGTTACTAAATAAAGTTTTTTTAATGTCATTTGGAGTGTATTGTTTAAAAAAAAATAAACTAGAAAAGCATAAACCATATATATTTTTAATATTAATTGTATTAACAATATTATTCTCATCATAAGTTCCTCCACCATTTGCTAATATTCTAATGTTATAGTTTTTTAAATTATCATATAATTCAAAATCAAATCCGTTAAATGTGCCATCATTATCTATACTATTAATTAATATTTCTGCAACACTATCTGTTTTAATTATATTTTCAATATGTTCATAAATTGTTAGATTACTATTTATCTTTCCATTATCATAAAAACAATAATATTCATTATTCATTTTTTTAACATCAATTGATGCTATAATCGACTGTTTCCCAAAAATTTCACATGCTGTTTTAGAAAAATTAATGTCTTTATATAATATTGAATTTAAAGAAATCTTATCAAATCCAATATTATATATTTTTTTCATTGTATCAATAGAATTTATACCACCACCATATGTTATTGGAAAATCTACTTCATTTACAAAATTAGATAATAAATTATAATCAATTTGATTATTTAAATCTAAAAATATCATTTCGTCAATATTTCTTCTATTAAACAATTTAATTATTGGTATTATTGAATTAACATTTCTATAATTAGAATAATTTATTGATTTTACTAAAACATTATTTTTATAGGTAAAAATAGGAATTATTCTTTTCTTTGTATTCATTGTATATTCATATATAATATTATTTTTTTATATAATATTTAATAGATTTAAAAAAATAATATTATATATGAATATATAATGGAATATTGCAAAGAATGTTTATATCCAAATACTAAACCAGATTTAGTATTTGACAATGGTATATGTAATGCTTGTATTAATTTTAAAAACAGATCAAATGTAAATTGGGATCAAAGAAAAAAAGAGTTTAATAATATTATAGAAAAATATAAAGGAGATAATAATTGGGATTGCATAGTTCCAGTTAGTGGTGGTAAAGACAGTACATATCAAGTTTATAAAATATTACAATTAGGATATAATCCTCTATGTGTTGTTTCATCAACATGTCATTTATCAGATATTGGGAGGAATAATATTGAAAATTTAAAAAATTTAGGAATTGATATGATTGAATTTACAAATAATAGAAATGTTCGTAAAAAATTAAATGTAATTGGTCTTGAAACAGTTGGAGACATATCATGGCCGGAACATATATCAATTTTTACAATACCAGTTACAATTGCTGTAAAATTTAACATTAAATTAATAATTTGGGGAGAAAATCCACAGCATGAATATGGTGGTCCTGCATCATCAACAGAAAATAATGTTTTAGATAGAGATTGGTTAGAAAATTTTGGAGGTTTAATCGGATTAAGAGAGAGTGATATTGTAATGTTATCAGATAATAATATTAAAGAGAACCAATTATTACCATACAAATATCCGTCAGATGAAGAAATAAGAAAAGTTGGTGTAACTGGAGTGTTTTTAGGTTATTATTTTCCTTGGAGTGGTATTGGTAATGCAATTATATCACAATCCTTGGGATTTAAAACCTATAATAAATTTGTAGAAGGTTCTGCATGCAATTATGAAAATTTAGATAATTATCAAACAGGGATACATGATTATTTTAAATATTTAAAATTTGGATTTGGACGTGCAACAGATTTAATTAATAATCAAATTAGGAGAAAAATAATATCTAGAGAAGATGGGTTAGAAATAGTAAAAAAACATGACGGTTTGTATCCATCAGAATATTTAGGTAAGCCATTAAAAGAAATTTTAGAATACGTTAACTTATCTGAAGAGGATTTTATTAAAATATGTGATTTATTTACAAATAAACAAATTTTTAAAACAAATTCTAATGGTGAATTAATCAAGATTAATGGAAAACCAGTATTAATTAATGAAATGAAATAATATAATATTTAAAGATATATTATTTATATATAATATATATAAATAATGGATGAACAAGAAGTTTTTTGGAAAGATGAATTTGGAGATGAATATACGGATAGAAATAATGAGAGTTTATTAAATAATAACATAAATCTATTTAATAAAATATTGTCAGATAAATCTATAAAATCAATATTTGAAATAGGTTGTAATAGAGGTCTTAATTTAGAAGCTATAAATAATATAAATAAAGAAATTAAATTAAATGGAATTGAAATTAATGAAAAAGCATATAATATATTATTAAATAAACAAATCTGTAACAAATTAATTAATGATTCAATTTTCAATTTAAATAATAATGAAAAATACAATATGGTTTTTACAAAAGGAGTTTTAATACATATAAATCCAGATAAACTTGAATCTGTATATGAAAAAATGTATAATTTATCAGATAAATATATATTAATTGCAGAATATTACTCGAGAGATGTAAGAGAGATTTGTTATAGAGGTAATACTAATAAGTTATTTAAGAGAGATTTTTGTGGAGAAATAATGGAAAAATTTAAAGATTTAAAATTAGTTGATTATGGATTTGTTTATTATCGTGATGTAAAATATCCATTAGATGATATAACATGGTTTTTATTAGAAAAATAATTTATTGATTTTATCAAGTAGTTTATCTATTTTACATATATTAAATTCTTGTAACTGTTGAATATTTTGATTATCAACAATTTTTAAACATATCTGTGGGATATTTAAATACAATCTTTCGTATGCAGTAATTGATAGCGATCCTATGCATAAATCCATATCTAAATATAGTTGAATTAATTCATCATAGTTAATATCAAATAATAAAATATAATTTTTACAATTAGATACAAATGTTTTAATACTATTAACATTTGTATTTGCTTTACCAATAATAATATAAACTTGAATTCCATTATTTTGTATCAAACCATTAATTTGTTGTAAAATTTCCAATGTGTAATTAAATGGATCTGATCCTCCTAACATAATACATATTTTTTCAACTTTAGGCCTAATTAATGTCTTTTTATGCTCTTTAAATTTTTTATTAATTATTACATGTTCTGACCCATATTTAATAATAGTTTTTGGATTTAAATTTAACTTTTTTAGTAATTCATTATCATCTGAATTATAGTTAACAAATTCATCACAACAATGATTTGACTCATAAATATCAGATATTACTATTAGTTTGCTAGTATATTTGGATAGCTCTTTTTCTATAACCCAATCTATCCCATAATGATCTATAATAATTTGATCATATTTTGTTTCAGCAACAATTTTAACAAGTTGTTCTAATTCTTGGTTACATGTACAACCAATCCATGTATTATATTTATTTAATTCTGGCTCTGTGCAATATCCAAGTAGTATTAGTCCATGAGATGCATCTAAAATTTTTTGATTTATATTATGGATAAAATTTTTACATACAAAAGTATATGTATTTTCTGGACTATACTCGCATAAGTTTAAACATCTCATAACATGTCCAGTACCAATTATATTTGAAGAATCACAGCGAATTAAAATATTCATATATAATTTTATATAATAAATATTATTTAAATAATTAATAATATTAATAATATATGAAAACAGCATTAGTTACTGGTGGTACGCGGGGTATTGGTAAAGAAATATCAATTCAACTTAAATCTAAAGGATATAATGTAATTGCACTATATAAAAGTAATGTAGAAAATGCAGAAAAATTTAAAAAAGAAACAGAAATAAATACAATTAAATGTGATGTAACAAATTATGAAGAATGTAAAACAATTATTGAAGAAATTTTAGTAAATAATAATATATATATATTAGTAAATAATGCAGGAATTACACATGATAAATTTTGTCATAAAATGAATATAAGCGAATGGAATAATGTAATTAGCACAAATTTAACTTCTTGTTTTATCATGTCTAAATTTATTTTAGAACATATGAGAAAAAATAAATGTGGAAAGATCATAAATATAAGTTCAATTAGTGCTCAAATTGGTTTATTAGGTCAAGCAAATTATTCTGCATCAAAATCAGCAATTGTTGGATTTACAAAAACATTATCAAATGAAAATGCAGGTCTAGGAATAACTGTAAACTGTATTTCTCCTGGTTTTATTGATACTGAAATGTTAAAAACAATACCAAAAAATATTTTAGATAATTATATTGAAACTATACCAATGAAAAAAATAGGATCTATAGATTCAGTTGCACATTGTGTTATTTTTTTGATAGAAAATAATTATATTACTGGACAAAATATTAATATTAATGGTGGTTTATATATGTAAAACTATTTAAATATTAAAATGTAAATGTATATATATATATGTCAACAAATTTAGAAGTTTTAAATAATTTTGTAAATAATGGCTACCATATTTATGGAGAAATTTTTAATAAAGATAAATGTACTGAAATATTAAATGATATTAAATCCAATAGAAATTTTGACTCTAATTTATTTTTAACTGAAGAAGAATATAATTTATCAAAACAACATTTTGGAACAAATCCAAGTAAAAATTTTTCATTTATTAATAATTTAGATATTTCTTTTATTGAAAATAATGATGAGCTTTGGGATAAAATTAATTTTATGTTAGGTGATGACTATGAAATTGTTATTAAAAAAATTATTTGTAGTGTTCCAGATAATATTATTCCAGAATATATTATGAAAAAAATTAATGGAATAAATATCCCAAATTTAAATGCATATATTAGACCAGAGTTTAGAGATATAACATATTTTAGAGGAATTGATTATCATCAGGATATGATTGATTGGCCAAAAGGAAGAGTTAATTTACAGCCTGAAAATTTTATCACAATCTATTTTTATATACATGATGTAAATATTGGTGATTCTGTATTAAATATTTTACCAAGAACCCATAAACTTGGTGCATCAATTTTCCCGCATAAAATAGTTAAAAATTCAAATGGTAAATTAATATATTTAAATGATAATAATAATTTAATTGAAACTGAAAATTTAATGTTAACTGGCAAAACTGGATATTGTGCAATGTGGCATTCATGTTTATTACATGGTACAAAACCAATTACAAATAATAATAATAATTTACGATTATCATTAAGATATTTAGTTGCAAAAAAAATTACAAATAAAAATATATGCGGTATTGATGTAGTTAATAGTACAATTACTGGTAATTTAAATATGGATATTACACAGTTTGATTTAGATGAAAGAGGAATACCAAAATTTAAAAATAATATATTAAATAATATTTAAAAACTATTTAATAATAATAATATTATATGATTAATATTATTAGTTCTGGTTCTTCAATCGGTTCAATTAAAATATCAAATGATTTTTTTAAAGATACTATAAATAAAGATAGTGAATGGATATATAAAAAAACAGGTATTTTAAATAGAAATATTGTTAGTAATACAGATGAATATTATAATATTATTTATGAATCTATTAATATTTGTATTAAAAAATCTAATATTAATAAAGATGAAATTGGATTACTAATACTAGCAACATCAACTCCTAATAATTTATTTGGAGATGCCTCATTTATTGCATCACAATTAAAAATACAAAATGCAATTTGTTTTGATATAAGTGTTGCATGTAATGGATTTATAACTGGACTTGTAACAGCTTTACAATATTTAAAAAATAGTAATTTTAAATATGCTCTAGTTATTGGTGCAGATTGTTTATCTAAATGGGTTGATTGGAATGATTATAAAACATCTATATTATTTGGAGATGGTTCTGGATCTGTAATTTTATCAAATAGATGTAATAATGGTATTATTGATTATATTATTAAACATAATGGAGATAAAAATAATTTACTACAAATACAAGCAAATACTAATAATCTGAATAATTCATATAGTTTAATGAATATGAATGGTTATGAGTTAGTTAAAGAAATATTAGAAAATATTCCAGATATGATAATTGAATTACTTGAAAAAAATAAATTAAAAATAGATGATATACAATATTTTATTTTACATCAAGCAAATAAAAGACTTTTAGAAAAAATAGCTGATAAGATGAATATAAATTTTGATAAATTTTTAACAAATATTGAAAATATTGGCAATACATCTGCGGCATCAATACCAATATTAATTGATGAAATTAATAATAAAGAATTAATCAAATCTGGTGACTATGTTATATTATGTGGTTTTGGTGCAGGAATTAATTATGGTTCAATTTTATTAAAATGGAATTAAATTTTATTTAAATAATTAATAATGTATATTAATTATATAAATGTTACCATATGGAAAACAAACAATTGATCAATCAGATATTGATTCTGTACTCAAAGTACTAAATGAAAATGAAATGCTTACAACTGGTAAATATGTACCTAAATTTGAACAGGATGTTTGTGATTATGTTGGTTGTAAGTATGGGCTCGCTGTAAATTCAGGGACAGCAGCTCTTCATTTGGCTACTTATGCAATTGATATTAAAGAAGGAGATGAAGTTATTGTTCCTGCTATTTCTTTTGTAGCTTCTGCAAATTGTGTGCTATACCAAAAAGGAAAACCAGTATTTTGTGATGTGGATGCGCAAACAATGTGTATTGATGTGAATAAAATTGAATCATTAATTAATAGCAAAACTCGAGCAATTATTTGCGTGGATATGTGTGGTCAACCATGTGATTATGATGCAATTAAAACAATTGCTGACAAGTATGGACTAATTATTATTCAAGATGCTGCACATTCTATTGGTGCAGAATATAAAGGAACAAAAGTTGGATCATATGCAGATATTACCTGTTTTTCTTTTCACCCAGTAAAAAATATTACAACATGTGAAGGTGGAATGATGGTAACAAATAACGAGATGTATTATAAACGAGGCTTGCAGTTCAGAACTCATGGGATAACTAGAGATTTTAAAGAAAGAGAAAAAACAAATACTCATTACTATGAAATGCAAGATTTAGGATTCAATTATAGAATTCCAGATGTGTTATGTGCATTAGGATCATCTCAACTTACTAGATTAGATCAATTTGTTAATAGAAGAAATGAAATTGCAAATCAATATAATAGCTATTTTGCTAATCATTTGGACAAAGTAGAACCATTTGAAGTAAATTCAAGTACAAAATCAGCATATCATATTTATGTAGTTAAATTAAAAAATAGAAATAGAGATGATGTATTTGTTAAATTAAAAAATGCAGGTATAGGTGTAAATGTACATTATATGCCAATATATTTACATCCATATTATTTATCTTTGGGTTATGTTCAAGGTCTATGTCCTATTGCAGAAGATGTATATTCTCAGATGATTACTCTACCAATGTTTCCTTTACTTAAAGATGAAGAAGTTGAATATATTTGTAATAAATTAATTAGTTTAATTTAAATTATATTATTTATAATAAATAATATAATGAAAATAATTTTAACACCAGATATTTTATTTGATAAAATAAATATTACATATAAAACAAATAATTTAGAAAAAGTAAAAACAATAAAATATAATTCAGATTTTGGGTATTTATCAGTTGTAAATAATTATATATATTTAAAAAAAATGAAAGAAAAAAGTGAAACAACTTCAAGATTAAAAATTATAAATCCTTTAGAATTAGTAGAAGATATAGAATATGAAAAAAAACATGGCATTGCATCTCATAATATGTATTTTTTTAAAGATAAACAAAATAAAGTAAAAGCAATTGGTGGACAACATTATGGAATTTGTTATTATGATGATATTAAAAAAAATAGTGATTATAATGATTATCATTCAAAAATTTCTTTTATAAATGCAAGACAATATAATATTACAATGGTTGGATGTAATGCAATTTATAATAATACACAACCATGTCCATACTATGCAAATGGATTACATTTATTTGCAGAAGTAAATAATGATTTAGTTTGTTTAAATAATGGACTACCAGTTATTTCAGGAGTTCATCCGGGTAGATATGATGGTCATTATGGTTATACAAATAATTCAACTTTAGAATCCTGTAGAAATGGTTTAAGTGTATATGATTCACTTGGTTCTGTAATATATAATAAAGAAAAAGATTTATATTTTTTATATCATAGAGCAAATATTGGTACTGGTAGACGTAGTATACAATATTCTACATCAAAAAATTTATTAGAATGGAGTGAATTTAATATTGTTAATTTTGGTCCAGATCATGATTATTTTGGATGTAATATGTATTATTCAAATTTTTTTAATATACCAAATACTAATATTTATTTAGGTATTATACCATATATAAAAAGAGTATCGTCTGATTATAATTCACTTGATACAAAAGAAGAATATAGATTATATTATTCATATGATTGTATTAACTATAAATATGTAGGTAATATTCATGAAAATATAAATATAAAAACATTAGAAGATTTTAGATTTGCAACTAATTTACCATATTATTTTGATAAAAAAATGTATTTTTATATTTTTTATAATTATAATTTAGATATATATACAATGAAACAAAATAGATATATGTGTGCAACAAATGAAACAATAAATGAATCATTTTTTAAAATAAAATTAGAAAATAAACTTGAGGAGATTAAGATAAATTTAATTGTTGATATAGATGGTTATTTATATGCTGAATTATTAGATGAAAATAAAAATCCTATTCAAAATTTTACTTTTAATGATTGTAATAAAATTAGTGAAATTGATAGATTAGATCATATTGCTAGTTGGGGTAATAATAGTTTAGTACCAAATACTTGTATTTATATTTCATTTAAATTTAAAAATGCAAAAATTTATTCAATTGAATAAATTAAATTATTATTAATTAGCAAATTAATTAAATAAATACAGTCATTAAATGATATATTTAAAATATTACATATATCTATTATATCATTATTTCCATCTAGATAATATAGAACAAGTCTTATTTTATCAATTAAATTATTAAAAATAGTAACACCACCAACTAAATTATATAGACCATATTTTCCTAATTTTGGTTCACATAAAATTTTATTTTTATAAATTTTATTATTTTCAAATATTTCAAAACATTTTAAATACATATTAAAACTATCATCAAGTCCTTTTAATGTAATAAATGATAAATTATCAGCAGATGTGTGATATTCAGAAAATTCTTCATATTTTGTTTTCATTAATGAACCAATATTTAAATCAATTCCAGGATAATTATATTGTCGTTCATCAGAACCACATGTTATAAAATGTCTTATTTTATATTTTATATTAGAAGATTCTAAAACAAATTTTGTGATTTTATCAACTAATTGATTTGTTTTTCTTGTTTCTAAATATGTAAAATCACCTTCATCACCAACACATGTTATTGTATAACCACCAATAACATTATTTTTAAGTGTATCTAAATTATAATTTAAATATGTAATAGAACCAATTGTTTCAGGTATAAAAACAAATCTATAAGTATAATAATTATTTTTTTTAAGCAAATTCATTGCCAAATGCATTGCTAAAATGGTCCCTGATAGAGAGTCATTACACTGCTGAGGATGACAACAATATGATGATATTAATATTTCTTTATTAGATTTACCTTTAATAATTAGTTCACCATATGGTAAAATTCCATCTTCAAGTGTTGTATTAATTACAACATGATATTTACCTTCTTTTAATTTAATAAAATCATTATGACACATACAAAATCCCCAATGATCTTTATAGTAAGTTGTCAAGTAAGGAATCCAATTAGGATATTCTGGAAGTGTATAAATATGTTTTTTAAGTTCTTCCAATGTAAAAAAATCATTTACTGGTCTTGAATAACTCATTAAATGTAAATAATGATTTTTAATATCAACGATAATATCACCATTTGAGTTTTTTATATATGCTTCATTTACATTCCATTCTTGTGGTACAGTCCAATCAAAAACATTAGTTCCACTCTTAATTTTATGAATATTAATTGGTATATTTGTTTGAATAAATTTAAGTGTTTTTAAAATATCTTTACCAGTTATACTTCTACACATAGGATATAGTTTTTCTATATTTTTATATATACTATATCCTTCTGAATTTATTTTATTAATAACATCATCTTTATTTAAAATTAATGCATACAAGTCATTTTGTAATAAATTGATAATATGATTATCTATTTCATCTAAATTATTAAAATAAATTTCTCCATCCATATATTTAACTATTTTATAGTTAGTTAATTTAAAAAATTGTTCATTTACTGTTTGACCTATTGATTCTGGATTTAAATTTAAATCACGAACATTATAGTTTAAAATATATTGAGAAATAATATTATTTTTAATATACTTACCAATAAATTCTTTATTATATCTATAAGGTACTGAAAATAGTTGTTCCCAATAATGTATTTGTGTAAATGACAAACAATTTAGATGAATATATAAAACATTTTTTTTATTTTGTATTAATAAATCAAATAAAGAATTGTGTCCAAAACAATTTGAATCATCACAATTTAGAAATAGTTCTTTATTTGGTCCTATTATTATAAAAGAAAAAACTGGAGAATTAGATTTAATATATTCAAAATTATTTTTAACAATATTACAAAGTTGTCCAACTTGAGATTCAGATGTTTCAAATTCATAAACTCCTGTTTTTAAAAAATCATAATTAAAATGAGGAAATAAAAATGTAGTATTAGGATAATTTTTAATATCATTTATAAATTCATTTATAAACATTTTAGTATTATTAAATTTTTTTAAAGAAGAATGAATAACAACAAATTTTTCATTAGATAATATTGATTTTAACATTATAATATAAATATATAAATATATATTTATATATTTATATATTTATATATTTATATATTTATATATTTATTAATACTTAAAAATATAATATATATATTATAATATACTAATGATTCACAATTTATTAGAAGATATTGCAGAACTTGTTAATGGTAAAAATATTTTTATTACAGGTGGTACTGGTTCGTTTGGCAATGAATTAACACAAGTACTACTTGAAAATTATAGTCCTAAAAAAATTATTATTTTTTCTCGTGATGAGTTCAAACAATTTAATATGAAGCAAAAATTTCCTGAATCTAAATATAAATGTATGAGATATTTTGTTGGTGATGTTAGGGATTATGAAAGATTGCTAATGGCTACAAAGGGAGTTGATGTGCTGTTCCATGCGGCTGCAATGAAACAGGTTGATACAATTGAATATAATCCTTTGGAAGCAATTAAAACAAATATTAATGGAACTGAAAATATTGTCAAGGTTGCAATTAATAATGGAATTAAAAAAGTTATTGGAATATCAACCGACAAGTGTGTTAGTCCTATTAATTTGTATGGAGCAACAAAGTTATGCTTAGAAAAGTTAATTATATATGGAAATATGATGGCAGGAGAAAATGGTCCTAAATTTTCAGTTCTCAGATATGGAAATGTTTTTGGTTCAAGAGGATCAGTAGTACCATTATTTAAAACACAACAAGAAACAGGTGAATTTACAATTACAGATGAACGTATGACAAGATTTACTTTAACTTTAAGACAAGCAATTACATTTGTATTAAATTCAGCAGCTTTAACAAAAGGTGGTGAAGTATTTGTACCAAAACTACCTTCATATAATATTGTTCAGCTTACCCAATGTATAAATCCTAATTGTAAACTTAAAATAATAGGTAAAAGACCAGGAGAAAAAATACATGAAGCAATGATATCATCAAGTGAATCATATAGAACTGCTATTATGGAAGATTATTATGTTGTACTTCCTGAAATAAATATTAGCTCAGACTTTTCAAGCTATAGAACAAACTTTATGGAGGATGGAATAGAGTATTCATCTGGGTCAAATGAATTAATTTTAAATGAAGAATTAAAAAAATTATTAGAATAAACTTATATAAATAATAAATAATTATATTATTTATATAATATGAATATAAAATCAGAATCAGAATATATTAAGAATTTTAATATAATTCCAAAAACAAAACTTAATACAGACAATATTAAAATATTTATTATTCATTATACTCCATTAATTGAAAGAAAAAAATTTATGGATATTCAATTAGAAAAACAAAATATTTCTGCAGAATATATTTTAAATTATGATAGAGAAGATTTAACTCCAAATGATTTAATATTATTTGACTCAAAATTAAAACTTTCAATGGTATCATTAAATTTAAAACATATAGAATGTTATAGAAGAATAATCAATGATGAAAAATATGACTTTCATCTAATTTTAGAAGATGATGCTTTATTAGATATTAATTTTTATACTAAATTAAAAGAATATTTAAAACAATTACCAGAAGAATGGGATATGTGTTTTATTGGAGATGCTTGTGATTTACATATTCCAGAACAATTAGTTAATTATAACAAAAATATTAATATTTTTTATAAAACAAATTATCAAACAGTATGGGGTGGTGATGGTGCAACAAGATGTACAGATTCATATTTAATATCAAAAAAATGTTGTGAAAAAATATTAAATTTTATAAATAGACCTAATTATAAGATATCTCAAAATAGTGATTTTTGGTTAAATGGTGTTATAAGAGAAAATAACTTTACTGTTTTCTGGGCTGAACCAACTTTAGTATCAAATGGAACATTAACAGATTTATTTAAATCAACACAATCAAACTAATTTAAAAGATGATTATTATATGATAATATAATAATGAATTTTGATCAAGAAAATTTTTGTAAATATGTTGGATCTGTTGGATTAAGAAAATCATGTGATATTACATCACTTGATAATTCGCGATCTATTGAAGAATATGATTTTACAAAGCTAAAAGAAAATGATGTACTTTATATTAAATTAGACAAAATACCAGCATTTGCACAAATAGTTCATACTATAAAATGCAAATTTGTTCTTGTTTCAGGATGTTCTGACTACACAACACCAGTAGATTTATTTGCATCTCAAGAACATTTTTTAAAATTTATTGACTCACCATATATAATCCATTGGTTTATACAAAATTGTGTTACATTCCATCCTAAAATAACTCAACTACCTATTGGACTAGATTACCATACAATGTCAGAACGTTCAATGGAATGGGGTCCTCAAACAACTCCATTAAATCAAGAAAAGCTACTTGAAGCAGTAAAAAGCAAATCCAAACCATTCTGGGAACGAGAGACTAAAGCTTATTCAAATTTTCATTTTCAAATAAATACAAAGTATGGCTATGATCGAGTAGATGCAATAAATCAAGTACCAAAAAATCTTGTATTTTATGAACCAACACATATAAAAAGATTAAACACATGGATACAACAATCTAAATATGCATTTGTTTTATCACCACATGGTAATGGTTTGGATTGTCATAGAACATGGGAAGCACTAGCTCTTGGCTGTATCTCTATTGTTAAAACATCACCTTTAGATCAAATGTATGATGAACTTCCTGTTCTAATAGTTAATAACTGGTCAGATATAACACACGAGTTACTAGATCAAACAATTGAGAACTTTAAAATGCTAACCTTTAATATGGATAAGTTGCTTTTAAGTTATTGGGTAAATAAATTTAAATACGGAAACATAGATGCATATTTTTTAACACATAATGGTTTGGGTGATAATATTTTAGTTAATGGTGCACTAAATTATTTATCTCAATATTATAACAAAATATATTTTTTATGCAAAGACATTTATTTACATCATTTAGTTTATATGTATAAAGACACAAATATAATTCCAATACCTTTTGATTCAAAAAATGAATTTGCAAGTTGTTTTAAAATTTTAATAGATAAATATTCTTTAAATGATATATTTATTACTGGTGCACATAAATCATATTTAAAATCAAAAATAACAAAACAAATCGATAGAATTAATAACGATGTTTTTATTCCAACACATTATAATTTTGGAATTGACTTTTATAAAGATATTAATCTAAATCCTTCAATAATGTTTGAGTATTTTAACATTAAAATATGTGATGAAATTAAAGAATTATATAATCAAATAAAAGACTATAAAATAATTTTTATACATTCAGAATCATCTGAAAGTGTCATTAATTTAAATGCAATTAAAGAAAAATTTATTAATAATAATGAATATTTAGTTATATCTGCAAATGAAAATATTTATAATCCAAACTCTTTAAAATATTCAATTGCATCTAAATATATCAAGCTGCCAACAATTATTCATTACTCAGAAATTTTAATTCAGGCTGAAGAGTTACATATGGTTGATTCATCTATATCTTGTTTAGCATTATGTTTTAAATTATCAAATAAGTTAAACTGTAAAGATTTTCAGATTTATAATAGATTTACTTCTCAACCAATTGATTTATCTGTTTAATAACATTTGTACTACTTTTTCCATCAATAAAATTAAATATTTTTATTTCATCAACAAATTCTTTTCCAATAATGCTGTCTGGCTTATAATCTCCACCTTTAACTATTATATTTGGTTTTAATACACTTAATATATTATAAGGGGTATCCTCCGTAAAAATAATAATATAATCTATAAAATCTAAACTTGATAACAGTTCGGATCTTTCATTAATATTATTAATAGGTCTAGTTTGTCCCTTAAGTCTTTTAATGGATTCATCTGAATTTAAACCAACTACTAATAAATCACCTTGTTTTTTAGAATAGTTAAGTAATTTAATATGTGCAGAATGTATTATATCAAAACATCCATTAGTAAATACAATTTTATTAAAATGTTTTATTTTATTAAGATATTGCAATTTGTTTATTTCATTTCCATAAATAATTTTATTTTGTAAATAATAGTCATAAATATCATGTATTGACATGCTATAATTACTAATATGCTGAACGCTTTTCCCACATATAAAATTAGCAATTGAACAAGCTAATATCATGTCTTTTTCTAATAACCAAATATAAACCAAAATACATAAAGCAATATCACCAGCTCCAGTAACATCTTGTACATCTATTATTTCTTTATGTTTAATTTGTGTTGAAGAATTGTTTAAATACATACCGTCTGAACCACTTGTTATAACAATATTTGTTGGATTAATATTTGATTTTATTGATTTAAATATTGTTTCTATTTCAGAATTACTAGTCAATTCAATTGATTCAGATAAATTTGGTTTAAAACAAAAGCAGTTTGAATATTTTTCTATATTTTTTATTTTAGGATCAATAAATGTTGGTACATTTAATTCATTTGATATTTTTATAATTTTTTCACATAGAGTAGGACTAATAACTCCTTTATTATAGTCAGAAATGACAATTGCATCTATTTTTTTAATTTTTTCTAAAATATAATTATATATCATTGTTTCAATATTAATGTCAATATTATCAGTAGTTTCAATATCATGTCTATTTACTAATATATTGTTGTAAAATAGTCTGTTTTTTTGTGTTGACACACGTTTTGTATCAATATAGCATTTATTTTTTATATTTTGCTCATCTAAAAGATCCTGAATTTTTTTTCCATAAAAATCATCTCCTAGTACTGTTAGAATTTCAACATTTGTCTTTAAATTTGATAAATTTTTAGCAACATTACCAGCACCTCCTAATATATAATTTGTTTTAATTATATTATATATAGGTATTGGAGCTTCTGGTGCTTGTCTTGTTGTTTCACAAATGTGATTAATATCTAACATTATATCTCCTAGTACAATAATATTCATTATAATAAATATACAATATATTTATTATATTTAAATAACTTTAATTACCTTTCCAAATTCTATAACTATCATCATCAAAATGTTTTGTTGAAACCTCAAAAAGTTGAGAATCTTCTTCTAAAGCAACAACTTGATGAGGTTCGCCGCGTTCATTAGTAACAACATCGCCTACATTTAGATACTCTGAATGTGATTTACCACAATCAGTTTCAATCCAGTGTAAAAGGAACTTACCCTTAGCAACATACCAAGTTTCTTTTTTTTTAAGATGATAATGCATTGAAAATTTCATGTCTTTTTTAAAACATAATATTTTACCACAGTATTCATCATTATTTACAAAAATTATTTCATGACCCCATCCTTTTGGTACAATTTCTACTTTTTCTTTTTTTGATTTTGAATCTTCTTTTGGTACTGGCCAAAATGTATCTGTATTAAATGATTTATCATCAATATAAATATCATAATCTGGTTTACCAAATAAAATTTCATCATAAGATACATTCCATTGATCAAGTTGTGATTTTGTTAGTTCTTGATAATTATTACCAGATCTTGATCCTCTAGCTGTCCAAATTACAATATAATTCCCATCTAATTTTAATTTATTAACATATTCAATTCTTTGCTGATTTGGTTTAGAATTTGCATAATCTGAGCCCTCTGTTATACATAGAGTATTATCTAAATCAATGAAATAACGCATTTTATAATTATATTAATAATTATTAGTTTAAATCAATTTAAAACCTATGTGTTAAATATATTATATAATGAAAGTAATTTCTTTTTGTGTTTATGGTTCAAGTGATAAATACTGTAAAGGTTTAGATGAAAATCTCAAGTTAATTCAAACAAATCTTCTAGACTATAATGCATTTATTTATGTGGGAGATGGGGTTCCTGAGTACTGGATTGATAAATTCAAAACCTACACATTTGTTAGAATAATTTATACTGGGAGGATAGGTCATGATAATATGATTAATAGATTCTATGCAATAGATGAACCTGATGTTGATATCGCAGTTGTAAGAGATGCAGATTCAAGGCTACATTCACGTGATATTTGGTGTATTAAAAACTGGGAACATTCAGAATTTAAGTTTCATACAATTAGAGATCATCCAGAACATAGAGCTTTAGTGTTAGGTGGACTTTGGGGTATTAAAAAAGGTTGTATTGACTATAAAATACAAGATTTGTATGCAAAATTTAATACATCATCCCAGACTATAAATAAAATTCAACATGATCAATACTTTCTTCGAGATATAGTTTACCCATTAGTTTGCTCCAATGCAATTATATATGTTTTTAATGAGCAAATGAGAATGACTGCAACTGAAAACATCTACAAAATACCATTAGAAGTTATAAATGATGACTTTTGTGGGTTAGCAATTAAATATAATGAGTCTGGTCAAGAAGTAAAAGAATACAGATGGAACTATGGGTATTCATGTGATAAATGTGGAAAGTTTTGTGGACCAACTAAATGTGGAAAATGTGGGATTGTTGCATATTGTTCACGAGAATGTCAAGTTGCATCCTGGGCTACACATAAACTAACATGTGGGATAGATAATACTCAATATGAACAAATAGATAGAGAAACAATATTGGTACAAAATCAAATATATTGTTCTACACTTAAAAAGTTTATTTATCCAAATAAATTTGATAATATTGATACTTTTGTTGAAGATTATTTAATAGATAAAAATGTACATTCAAATCATTTAATTAATAAAAATGTAATTGAATGTACATATCCAACAATAATAATTAATACTTTACATTCTTGTTGGACACATGCATTTATTGATTGTGTGTTTCCTCTTTTTTGGACTTATTTATACATTAAAACTAAATTTAATATTGAAAAAATAAATATATTTATAAGAAAAGATTTAATATTTAAATATCCAGAAAATAATTTAACAAAAATAACATATGATGGTAAATATAAAAAAAATTATCAAGCAGTATTAGATTTAATCCCACATAATAATCTAATTTTTGAACATTTATTACCAACTAATCAAGTTTATAAATTTACAAATTGTATTCATTATATTTTAGATGACAAATGTCAAAGAAGTATTTATAATTGTAAAGACTATTATCCAGAAAGAAATTATTTAAAATCAAATATTATATATAATGATGATACAATTAAAAAATATATAGATCTATTTAAAAATCATGTATTTAACAAATTATCAATTAATAAAAAAATTGATAATAATATTAATGTTGTTATATTAAATAAAAAAAAACATATAGATAATACATCAAAATTATTAGAAATTCCACATTTAAATGATATAGTAAATATTATTACTAGCAAAAATGTAGTATTTAATGGAGTTAAATATTTTGAAGATTTAGAATTTAAAGAACAAGTACAAATTATTATTGATAATGATATAATAATATCACCACATGGTGGTTCAATAATACAAATGATTTTTACTGAATATAAATATATTATTGAATTTTATGACAATCAAATACATATGCCAAAATCTCAAAGAGTAGCATCATTAACAAATAATAAATTAACACAAATAGATGTATATAATAAAGATGTAATTAGTATTATTAATAATTTATTAATAAATTATTTAAAGTAAGTTCTTTAGTCTTTTCTTTAGATATAATTGCGTTGTAAAGAACTGGATTATTAGCTAACATTGAAATCTTTTTTACTATATTTGAATCATATTGTATAAATGAACCAGGGATTATATAATCTGTAATATTTGGTGCTCCGTCATAAATTGGAATTGATCCTGAGGCAAATACATTAAATATCTTTTCAGTCACATACCCTGGTGTTTTTGAGTTCTCAAAACAGATAATAAATTTATATTGGGAGTAAATACTAATAAGTTCAGGTGAATTATAACATGATTTGGACTTTAAAACCTCATCATATTGATCTAGAAAGTCAATCTGTCCTAGTTGAGCAAGTTGATTAATAACTAGATTTTTATTAGAATTTAGTCCATTTCTAGATGTAAATAAACAGAATCTTTTATTTTCAAATGTGATAGCTGATCTAATAGACTCAAATAGTGGATAAATTTTATTAAAGTATTTGACTCGACAGTACACAGCAGGAATAATATTTTCTGTAGGATGTGGAATATCATTATAAATATAAGAATTAATTAATGTATTCCCTGATCTACCAAATTTATTCCAGTGCTTGTAATGGGTTCTACCTACAGAAAAATTTTCCACTGATAAAAATATATTGTGTTCATTTGATCTCAACAAACTATTATCAGTATGTTGAATTCCAACAATACAGATATCTGCTGCATCTCCTTCATCAACTATTTGATATTGGTAGTTTCCTGGTAAAAAAATTTCAATTGCTTGGGTATCTAGTAGTTCATAATAATTTGCTTGAGTTGATTTATCAACAATTAATTGTTTAGATTTTTCAGAGAATCTAACTCGTAACATTCGTATATTTAAATAATATAATTATATTATTTAAATCTATTTTAACAAATCAGTATATTTTTCAAATAAATAAATACCATTATAATAACTTGCAATACATTTTAAAATATTATTTTCATTATATTGTGCTAATCCTAACCAAATAATTATTAAATAAGATAGTGTTAATTTATTTGTTATATTTAGACTTTTAATAATATCATCGCTTGATTCAATAATAAAAATAATATTATTATCTATTATATCAATATAAAAATTATCAGAATTATTAAAATTATCATAACCACTTAGTGCATAAATTAATTTAGCATAATCATATTCTTTTGGTCCATAAAGTTTTGTTTTTCCAAAATTTCCACGTGGATCAATTAAATATATTTTATTTTTTGATTCATCATAAAGAGTATTAGAAAATTGACAATCTCCATGAATTAAAGAATATTCATTTGTCGATTGTTCTAAAATAGTATTATAACATGTACTAATAATAGTATCAATATCTGTATTAATTTTTATACCATTTACATATTTGATATCTGAAAAATATGATATTATATTTTTTATTTTATTAAGTCTATTATATATTTTATCGTAACATTCAATCTTAATATTTTCTTTAATAATTGATTCATCTATAGTATTTTTATCTTGATGAAGATTATCAAGTGATTCTAATATATTTGAAATAATATTTAGTTTTTTATTATTTGTAAAAGTTTTAAAGTATTTGTATAAAGGTTTAGCATCTAGTTTTTCAAGTTCAAACTGTTTTTGTTTACTACTTATTAGCTTGGGAATAAAATCATATTTATTTTGAATATATTTATACCAAGAAATTTCATTTTCAATTATATCATCACCTTGAGAACAAATAGATTCCTTAATAATAGTTGTATCTTTATTTGTTATTTTATTAAAAAATCTAGTTTTAAAATCGTTAGATTGATTAATATATTTTGAATATTTTTCTAAATCACCAATATCAATTAATAAATCTAACTCATACTCAGAATAGTCTGAGTAATTATTATCAAATACATCACATATATCATCACCAATAGTATAATTATATATACCATTATACGATTTTATATAATATATACCAATTATATTACCCCCTAACATTTTTGTAATTTTTTTATTAACTATACCATATCTACATTCATTACCAAATGTAATAATTTTATTTGTAGTTAGTTTATTTAAATCAATATCATTCTGTGGAACAATATCACACCATGAAAATAAAATATTTTTACCATAATATTCATTTGGAATATTTTGATGAATAGTATCAGCAGTACCAGTAACTTCATCAAAAATTTTAATTGTTATATTTGTATATTTTGATGTATAAAATTCTACAATTGTTTTATAATTTGAATTTATTATAAGAATAATATTTTCTGTATATTGTTTCCAGTATTTAATAATGTGTTCAATGAAAGGTTTATCATTAAAATTTACAAGAATTTTAGGAATGAATTTAGTATATGGAAATAAACGGGATCCTTGCCCTGATGCAACAATAACAACATAATCAATAATATTATTTGTTTTTTTACCCAAATCTCCTCCTGGATGTGATAGTTTAAATTTTTCAATTGTAAGATTATTATCAATTGCAATTTTACTACCAATTATATCAAGTAAACTCATAAATAATATAGATGATGTAGTAGGTGCCATATTAATATTATCTATTTCTGTTAGATTATCTGTAATCTGAAAACTAAAATTTACAATAGAAGTTATTTTAGAGTTAGCTTTAATTGTAAAACATACTTGACAAATTTTAAAATAATCTTTTATATATTGTGCACATGAAATTAACTCATCTGTATTTCCAGAATTAGATATATAAATAATTAAATCATTATGTTTAAGTATTCCAAAATCACCATGAAATAAATCTGGTATATTAATATAATGACAACTAATACCTAAACTTTGCCAAGTAGAAACTGATTTTTTACATACATGACCACATTTACCAATTCCAGTAATATAAATATTTCCAGTACATGATTTAACTAATGGGATAATTTGATCTAAAATTAATGGCATATGTGATTTTAATGAATCTAATGATCTAGTATATTTATCAAATGTACTATCTAAATAATTTGAATATGATATTGATGATGTATTAATCTTTAAATTTAAAATATTTGTAAAACTATCTATATAGTTTTTTGTATCTAATTGTTTTAAAAAAGGATATTCTACATCACCTACAAAGACAGCTGTTATATTTGATTTACTCAATGATAAAAACCCTTTATAACTATCTTCAAACCCAATTGGATTAACACATTCTGGAAATTTATTTCTAGCTAAAACATATGCTTCTGGACTAGGTTTTTTATTTATATAATCATCTTTGGTAATAATTAGATCTATTTTAGATAGAATAGGTAGTTTTGTTAAAATATAATTAATAGTTTCACGATCTGAATGTGTTACTATACATGTCTTAATATTATTTTCAAATAGATTATTTAGTATATTTTCAACACCAGGCATCAAATTAATATTAATAAGTAAATCCAAATAAAATTGTTTTTTCTTTTGATAAAATTTTTCATAAGAGATAGAAAAATTAGTCTCAATAAATTCTTTCATTGATTTATCAGAATAGTGTGCGTGTTTACAATATTCATTAAATGTAAATTGATGATTTGTTTTAAAAAATTCAAGTGATAAATTATAAGCTTGATAATGTAATTCCTCAGTATTAATTAAAGTACCATCTAAATCAAATAAATATAAATCATAGGTATTATAAGAAAAATGCATTATATATATATAAATAATTATATTATTTATATATGTTTAATTAAAATATTATCAATTTTATTTAAAAATAAATCACATATGTCTTTATGTGCAGTATGAGTAAAAAAAATAAATGGTAAATTTATTTTTTAAGTATTTATAAAATTTAATAAATCTTCTGCAGTTATTTGATATGTTTCAAAACGTATAACATTAAATATTTTATGTATTTTATATTCAGGAAGTTTTGAAAAACACATAAATTTTTTTTTAATAGTATCTTTATTTTGAGTCCAATAAAATAAACCACTATCTCTACCAATAATAATATCCATTTTTTTTGCAATTGAACCAATTATATGAATATTTGGTATTGGATATAGATCAAACAATCTTATAATGTTAGAATTACTATTTTTACTATCAACTAAAGGATGAGTAATATAAATATTAAACATATTTGATAAAAAATTAATAATATAATCTAGTGGAATGTTTTCAATTTGTCCAGATAAACATGGACCATTACAAATTAAAATATTTTTTTTATTAGTATTAATAGACAAATTAGTGTCATAATAAATTGATGGGATATAAAATATTGGTAGTTCTAACTTTAAGTTATATTTTTTAAATATTCTTTCAAAACCATTTGCTAAATTATTTATTGAACTATTTCCATAATCTTCTGTATTTTTTTTTTCTGATAATTTCCATATTTTACCTATATGTAGATTATATGCATCATATGTTTCTGTTATAACTTCAATTTCATTATTTGATAATGTATTTGCTAAATTGATATCAGAAATATCTGATATTTTTTTTGTTATTGCTTTTTTAAATAAATATTCAAATGGTTCATTATATAAATTTCCAATAATATTATATACTTTTCCTTCATATTTTGATGCAAAATCTTCTATAAATTTTGAATTTAAAAAAATATCACCATAATGATAATAGTTGTAAAAATATATATCTTTCATATTATTTAAATAATATATACAATTACTTAAATATCTTTTTTACCAATAACAAGATCCCTCAACATTTGCATGGTTTGCAGGTTTTTCAAATTCTTTTGGCCTTGACCAACTTCTATTTAAATAAAGTCTTAGAATATCTGGTCTTTCTCTTATCCATCTTTGTCCATTAATCCCAAAATACATCTGCAAGACTCCACCAACATAAATTGCTGATTTCCCAGTCTTGTATATATGTGAACAAATTAAGTTTCCATAACCTCCCGCTGATACTAGGGCAATATCATATGTTTCCTTTATTGCATCTAATTTATTAAGAAACTTGTTAAGTTCAATATCAAATTCTTCTGATGATTCTGTACCTTGAGTTTGAGGAGGTTTGATTGTGAGAATTTCACAATTAGGAAATAAATCAACCCCATAAATTTCTTTACGGATTGGTATTTTTTCCTTAATTGATTCTTCAAATGCTGATATAATAAGTACTCGCTTTCCATCTAATGCATGAGTCCATGGAAGAGTTTTGATATAATGATATATATCTAAAGCAAAAGCCCATAAAGGTTCTTTTGACACATACTTATTCCTTATATAATCATGGGACTTAACTATATATTTATACACATCTCCATGAGGTTCCCAACAAGTATACATATCACATTGATCAAATGATTCCATATACATTTGTGAGTATTTGAGAACTGAATCAAGACCAGATAATTTGATACCAGCATTGTTCTTCAT
>Ga0114973_10000432_pt1 | contig 31647 bp, 27 predicted proteins | sample M_140807_MF_Meta_FD_87025 | JGI IMG/M metagenome (GOLD analysis project Ga0114973, IMG submission 87025) | Freshwater microbial communities from Lake Montjoie, Canada to study carbon cycling - M_140807_MF_MetaG | ecosystem: Environmental > Aquatic > Freshwater > Lake | place: Lake Montjoie... | reverse complement strand
TGATCAAATTTGAGGGCTGCTACCACGGCCATGCCGACATGTTCCTGGTGAAGGCCGGCTCCGGGGTGGCCACCCTGGGCCTGCCCGATTCGCCGGGCGTACCGAAGGCCACCACCGCCGCCACCCTCACCGCCCCCTACAACGACCTCGAGGCGGTAAAGGCCCTGTTCGCCGCCAACCCTGGCGAAATCGCCGGGGTGATCCTGGAGCCGGTGGTGGGCAATGCCGGCTTCATCACACCCGAGCCGGGCTTCCTGGAGGGCCTGCGGGAGATCACCAAGGACAACGGCGCCCTGCTGGTGTTCGACGAGGTGATGACCGGGTTCCGGATCAGCTACGGCGGCGCCCAGGCGAAGTTCGGCATCACCCCCGATCTCACCACGATGGGCAAGGTGATCGGCGGCGGCCTGCCGGTGGGGGCCTACGGAGGTCGGGCCGACATCATGGCGATGGTGGCGCCGGCCGGGCCGATGTATCAGGCCGGCACCCTCAGCGGCAACCCGCTGGCGATGACCGCCGGCATCAAGACGCTGGAACTGCTCAAGCAGCCCGGCAGCTACGAGCGGTTGGAGCTGATCACCAAGCGTCTCAGCGATGGCATCCAGGCCGCCGCCCGCGATGCCGGCGTGCCGATCACCGGCGGCAACGTCAGTGCCATGTTCGGCTTCTTTCTCTGCGAGGGGCCGGTGCGCAACTTCGAGGAGGCCAAGGCCACCGACACAGCCCTGTTCGGCAAGCTGCACCGGGCCATGCTCGAGCGGGGCGTGTACCTGGCCCCCAGCTCCTACGAGGCGGGCTTCACCTCCCTGGCCCATAGCGACGCCGACATCGACGCCACCCTGACCGCCTTCCGCGACAGCTTCGCGGCGATCGTCTGAGCCACGGTCCGCTGGTCAACCCCCGCCCACTCGCCTGGTAACCGATCGACCGCTGCACGCCGCATGGCGTCGCAGGACTCACGGTTCGTTCTGCGGCTCATCCAGCGGATCGCCCAGCCTGATCAACGCCGCTCTGAGGGCGGCGGGGTGGAACGTCCAAAACAGGATGAAGGGCGGGTAGCCCGGATTCCGGTGGCCGATCACCAGGCCGGTGGCGCAGGGCAAAATTCCGGGCCGGAAGTGCAGGCTCAGGGGATCGCCAGCGTCGAACACGAAGCGGCGACACAGCGGGCCCAGAAGCTCCTGCCCCACCGCAGGCCACCGGTTTCCGCATGCATCGCGTTGGGGTTCAGGGACGGCGCCATCGGCTGGCTGCAGAAGCTGGCGGCGGCGGTCAGTCTGGCGAGACTGTTCTGACCCTGGCCCCTGCGCCCTAACATCCGCGGAGCAAGGCCAGGCTGCTGGAGTCCCCGTCCGCCATCGCCGGGTCCTCCCGATCGGATCGCCGCCAGCGCGGAGCCATCCGGTTCTCCTCGCTTCTGCTGGCCGCGATCGGAGCGCTGGCGATTCTGGGGCGGCAGGCCGATCCGGCGGCCAGGCCGGTGACTCCGGTCGGCGCACTCGACGGCGCCCTCACGATCGGGGCCGTGATCGCCCTCACCGGCAATGCCAACCTCTACGGCCAGGACCAACGGCTGGGCATCGATCTGGCCCGGCGGTGGTCGGAAGCGCTTCCCCTGCCACCGGGCGATCCACCCCGCCGGCCCCTCAGGCTCCAGCTCGAGGACGTCGGCAGCGATGAGGCCACCGCCATCGCCGCCTTCAACCTGCTGATCAACCAGGGGGCCCTGGCTCTGATCGGCCCGACCCTCTCCCAGCAGGCCTTCGCCGCCGACCCGATTGCCCAGCGCCGCGGCGTGCCGGTGGTGGCCCCCTCCAACACCGCCAAGGGGATCCCCCAGATCGGCCACTTCATCAGCCGCGTCTCGGCCCAGAGCTCGGTGATCGCACCGCTCTCGGTCGCCGAGGCCCTGCGGCGCGACCCACAGATCAAGCGGGTGGCGGTGTTCTACGCCCAGGACGACGCCTACAGCACCGCCGAGACGCTGATCTTCCAGAAGGCCGTCGCCGCCCGTGGTTTGCCTCCGGTCACGATTCAGCGGGTGCAGCTGGCCGACAACGACTTCCAGATCCCGATCACCGCCGCCCTGCAACTCCAGCCCCAACTGGTAGTGATCTCGGTGCAGGCGGTGGCCGGCGGCAACCTGATCCGCCAGCTGCGGGAGCTGGGCTACCGCGGCCAGATCGTGGTGGGCAACGGCCTCAACACCCCCAACATCTATCCGATCTGCCAGCGCTGGTGCGACGGCATCCTGATCGCCCAGGCTTATAGCACAGAACTGGATACGCCGATCAACCGCACGTTCCTGCGGCTCTTCCGCGCCAGCAATCCCGGCCAGTCCCCCCCCCCAGATCGCCGCCCAGGCCTGGAGCGCTTACCAGGTGGTGTTTGAGGCAGTGCAGCGGCTGCAGCGGCGCGGTGGTTTTCACGGCCTGAACCTCGGCCAGGCCAGGGCTGCGCTGATCGACGAACTGCTGGCCGGTCACTACGACACCCCGCTCGGCCCGATCCACTTCCAGCGCAACGGCGAGGTGGTACAGGGCAGCTTCTACGTCGCCGAAGTGCGCATGGATCCCGGCGGCCGCACCGGTCGCTTCGCCCTGGTGCGCGACGACAGCGTGCCGGCCGCCACCGCGCCGGCCGCCACTGCAGCCTCCGCAACCGCAGCGCCCAATGCTCCGGCCGCCTCGACTCCGGCCGCCGCTTCAGCGGCCCCCACCGTGGCTCCCAGCCAAGCCCGATGATCGAAACCCTCCTCCAGACCCTGCTCAACGGCGCCGCCAGCGGTGGGGTGTATGCCCTGGTGGCCCTGGGCTACACGCTGGTGTTCTCGGTGCTGGGGGTGATCAACTTCGCGCTGGGCGCCCTGTTTTCGCTCGGCGGCTATCTCACCTATCTGCTGATGGGCGGCCGCGTCAGCACCAACGGCGCTCTGCCGGGCTGGGGACTGCCCCTGGAGCTGCCCTTCCCTGTGGCCCTGCTGCTGGCGGTGGCCCTCACCGGCGTGACCTCGCTCGTGGTGGAGCAGCTGGCCTTCGCGCCGCTGCGCCGCCGCAACGCCGAGCCGCTGCTCTATCTGATCACCAGCCTCGGCGCTGGGCTGGTCCTGGTGAACCTGCTGCAACTGCTGATGGGCGCCGAGGGCTATGCCTTTCCCGCCAATGCCTTGGCGGGGCTGCCCGCCGCAGTGGTGGTGGCCGGCGCCCGGATCCGCAGCGTGCAGGTTCTGCTGCTGGCGGTCTGCGCCGCAGCGGTGCTCGCCCTCACCCTCTGGCTGGAGCGCAGCCGCGGCGGCCGGGCCCTGCGGGCGGTGGCGGAGGACGCCACCACCGCCCGGCTGCTGGGCATCAACAGCGACGCCATGCTGCGGCTGGCCTTCCTGCTGAGCGGCGCACTGGCGGGCCTAGGCGGCGGCCTGATCGGGGTGAGCATCAGCCTGCCGGGCCCTTATGTGGGCATCGGCTACGGGCTCAAGGGCCTGGCGGTGCTGGTGCTGGGCGGTCTCGGCAGCGTGCCGGGGGCCATCGCCGGCGGCCTGCTGATGGGGCTGGCGGAGGCCCTGGTGCCGGGCCAGGCCTCCGGCTGGCGCGATGCCCTGGCCTTCGCGATTCTCTTCGCCGTGCTGCTGCTGCGCCCGAGCGGCCTGCTGGGCCGGCGAGTGGTGGAGAAAGTGTGATGGCAGCTGTGATGGGCAGTCAGATGGCCGCTGAGCTCCGCATGGAGATGGCCGCTTTGATGAACGCTCTGAAACCAGTGGCCCTGCGCGTCGTGAGCGGTGTAGCGATGGACACCAGAGCTGCCGAGCCTGGGGCGCCGCAGGAGCCCCAATGATCGACAACGGCCTGCTGGTGCAGATGCTGATCGGCGCCCTGCTGGGGGTGTCGGTGTACCTGCCGCTGGCGGCGGGGCAGCTCTCGCTGGCCACGCCAGCCTTCTATGCCGTGGGCGGCACCCTGGCGGCCCTGCTCTCCACCAGCTGGCCGGCCCTTGGAGCCGGCGCCGACGGCAGTTTCCCGCTGGCCTCCTTCCTGCTGGAGTTGTTGCTCGGCGGGCTGCTGGCCGGCGGCCTGGCCTTGCTCGTGGGGCGGCTGGTGCTGCGGCTGCAGGGCATCTACCTGGCGATCGCCACCATCGCCCTGGTGGAGATCGTGCGGGTGGCGATCCTCAACCTGCCATTCACCGGCGGCGCCATCGGCATCTTCAGCATCCCGCAGCCATTCCCCACCGCCGCGGGCTACCTGCTGCCGGCCCTGGGGCTGCTGGCCCTGGCGGGCTGGGTTTGCCAGCGGCTGGAGGTGATGCCCCTGGGCCGGGCCATGGCCGCCGTTCGCCACGACGAACTGGCCGCCGGCTGCATGGGCATTGACACCACCCGGGTGAAGCTCACCGCCTTCGTGCTGAGCGCCGTGCTGGCCGGCAGCACCGGCGCCCTCGCCGCCCATTTCCTCCTCAACACCTGGAACGCCCGCCAGGGCAGCTTCGACACCGCCGTGACCATGCTGGCCTTCGTGATCCTGGGGGGCTCCCGCAGCTGGCTGGGACCCGTGGTGGGCGGCCTGCTGCTCACCGCTCTGCCCGAACTGCTACGGCCGGTGGGGGATGGGCGCCTGGTGCTGTTCGGCCTGGTGATCCTTTTAGGGCCTGTGCTCTTCCCGCAGGGGCTGATCACCCCCGGCCTGCTGGAGCGGCTGGGCGGGCCGCTGCAGCCGGGAAGCTGGTTTCGGCGTGGGGGATCGGCGCCATGAGCCATCCGACTGACGGGAGCGATCGCAGCGGGGCGGCCGCCGCTGGCACACCCCTGCTGGAAGTGCGCGAACTCACCTGCCGCTTCGGCGGCCTGGTAGCCCTGGACCATGTGAGCTTCGCGGTGCAGCCGGGCGAGATCTTCGGCCTGATCGGCCCGAACGGCGCTGGCAAGACCACCCTGTACAACCTGATCTCCGGCCTTACCCCGCCGACCAGCGGCGCGGTGCTCTGGCGGGGCGCTCCGATCACGGGTCTGCCGCCATTCCGGCGCAACCGCCTCGGGCTGGCCCGCACCTTCCAGAACCTGCGTCTCTTCGATGGCCTCACGGTGCACGACAACCTGCTGGTGGCCCTGCGGCGCCAACCGGGGGAATCGCTGCTGGAGGGGCTGCTGGCCAGCGCCGGCCACCGCCGGGCCGAACGGCAGCGGTTGGAGCAGACCGGCCAGCTGCTGGAGGAGCTGGGGCTGGAGGCCCTGGCGAACCGCCCGGCGGGCACCTTGGCCTACGGCGACCGGCGCCGGCTGGAGATCGCCCGGGCCTTGGCCACGCGGCCAACCCTGCTCCTGCTCGATGAACCGGCCGCCGGCATGAATCCCGCCGAAAAAGACGATCTCTGTGATCTGATCCGCCAGCTGCGCAGCCGCCACCAGCTGACCGTGATGGTGATCGAGCACCACGTGCCGCTGTTGATGCGACTCTGCAACCGCATGGCGGTGCTGGATTTCGGCGAGCGCATCGCCCTTGGAACCCCGGTGCAGGTGCGCCACGACCCCCGCGTGATCGAGGCCTATCTGGGAGGAAACCCGCCATGACCCTGACATCCACCGAACCCTTGCTGCGGCTGGAGCGGCTGGCGGTGCGCTACGGCAGCGTGCAGGCCCTGAGCGGCATCGATCTGGAGGTGCGGCAGGGGGAGCTTGTGGCTCTGCTGGGGTCGAACGGCGCCGGCAAGACCACCACCCTGCGAGCGATCTCCCGGCTAGTGAACGCCAGCTCTGGCCGCATCCTCTGGCGCGGCGCCGACCTGGCGCCCCTGGCCACCGAACGCACCGTGAAGCTGGGCATCGGCCACTGCCCGGAGGGTCGCCGCGTGCTGGCCCGCCAGAGCGTGGCCGCCAATCTGGAGCTCGGCGCCTGGCTGCGCCGCGACCGCACCGCCATCGCCGCCGACCTGGAGCGCTGCTACGGCCTATTTCCTCGCCTGGCGGAGCGCCGCCAGCAGTTCGCCGGTAGCCTCTCTGGCGGCGAGCAGCAGATGCTGGCGATCGCCCGCGCCCTGATGGGCCGCCCCACCCTGCTGCTGCTGGATGAACCGAGCCTGGGCCTGGCCCCGAAGCTGGTGGCCGAGTTGATGGCCACCCTCGCCGCCCTCCACCGCGACGGCCTCACCCTGCTGCTGGTGGAGCAGAACGCCGCCGCTGCCCTGGCAATTGCCGACCGTGCCGTGGTGCTCGAAACCGGCAGCGTGCGCCTGCAGGGCAGCGCCGCCGAACTGCGCGCTGCCCCGGAACTGCAGGCGCTCTACCTGGGAGGCGCGACTTAGCGTTCCCATAAGGCCCCTTCCACCGCCCGATCCGCCACACATCATGGTTCCGCCTACAGAGCCGCGGTTCACCCCGCTGGCGATCCTCGGCCTCCAGCCGATGGCGCTGACAGCTTTGCCGGATCTGGGACCCGGGCTTGATGCCTGAGGTGCGGCTAGGCCCTCACCAGTCCGGAACGCTCGGGGTGGGCGTGGATCTGATCGTGGCCGGTGCCGCCGATGCGGCAAGGCTGGGCAGACGCGCTGGCATGGGCTCGGCAAGAGCCCCACAGCCCCTGCGACCTTGCTGCAACCAAGTGCTGGCGCAGCCCATCCACAGCGAGAGCTTGACGGTTGGGCCATGCTAAAATCAATAATCAAAGGAAGTTATGACCATGACCAATAAACAAAACCCCCTATCTTCCGCGCTTTCGAGTGCACTGATTCTCCTCGCCGGCGCCGGTGGGCTAGCGCTTGTGGTGTGGGTCACGCTGGTAATGCTTGACCTCAAGCACCTCAACACCTCCGGGTTCACCCTGCCCTGATCACACGCGATGGGTGCATGCCGCCCCAGCCCGCCACAAAGGGGACCGGTGGGCTGACGCCGCCCTGCCAACCCAGCCGGGGATTCCGCCACAAAAACGCTAGCGATGATGCATCTGCGTCATCAGCCGTGCCCCAGCTCCGCCCGCCGCCATCACCAGCTCCAGGTGCTGCGGCAGGCCGCAGCACCCCTTCGCAGCCAGCCACCGCAGCCTCAGCGCTGGTCTCCGCAGCCACCGCACCCGTCTCCGACGGCTCGTTGCTGCTCCAGGCGGTGCTGCGCGCCGCCGATCAACTGGAGCTGAGCCGCAGCGCCCTGGCCCAGGTGCTGGGCCGCGACCGCTCCCTGTTCAGCCGCGGCAAGGGCATCGAGCCGACCTCCAAGACCGGCGAGCTGGCCCTTCTGCTGATGCGCCTTTACCGCAGCCTGGCGGTTCTGGTGGGCAATGATCCGGCCGAGATGCGCCACTGGTTCCACACCGCCAACCACCGCACCGGCGGCGTTCCGGCGGAGCAGGCGCAGCGCACCGAATCGCTGGTGGAGATCGTGCACTACCTCGATGCGATGCAGGCGCGGGTCTGAGCGGCAATGGATCTGAGCGCCATCGTCGCGGCCACGGCGGAGAAGCCCCTGGCTGGCACGGTGCAGCGCCTGGTGGAGCAGCAGGGCATTGACGGCCTGGCCCCCTTGGTGGAAGACCTCGACCAACTGGCCCGCCTGGAGGCCGTGGTAGAGGCCAGCAAACCGCCTGCCCCCGAGGCGCAGCAGCCGAACACCCCCCGCCATCGTCTGCTGATCACACCGTTCCGCTACCCACCGCTGCGCCATGGCTCACGCTTCGGCCCGCGGCAGGAGCGGGGAATCTTCTACGGCTCCCGCTGCCGCCAGGGGGCGCTGGTGGAGGGTGCCTATTACGGCCTGGCAGCGTAGGCCGACCCTCGGCACACTTAAACCCTTAGATCCCGAACAGCAACCTGGCCGCGTTCCTGCTGGAGAGTGCCTGGGTCATGCCAAAAGAAAAGTCGGCAGATCGTCCGCGCGGATGATCGTCCAGCGGGGTCCGAGGCCATGCGCGGCACCGCGCGCATCGACGACGGCGAGCTGAAGGTGCAGCCGGGGGGCTGGCCGCCAGCCCCGATCGACTGGTGCGGGCCGACGGCCAGCTCTGGCTCGACATCGTCGGTGTGAGGGTGGGCATCAGGCGGTCTTGGTGGGAGGGATCACAAAGCCGGCCTCTTGCCACCCATAGCGCTGTTCCTTTGCTATCCATCATCTGGGGCGGGGCCAGGAGATCCGCACGATTCAGGAGTTGCTGGGGCCCAGTGATCTCAAGGCCACGATGATCTACACCCCTCTGCTTAACGGGAGCAAGAGATAGCCCCTCGGATGGAATACCGGTCCGCATCTAATCTTGGCGCTAACCACATGCCTGGAAAAGCCATTCAGCCGGGATTGGGGAATGCTTCCTGCTGGCTTCTTTACTTGCGCCACCGCATCAAGAGAATCGGAAGCACAGTGGATGCAAGCAAGTAGATCAGAACCGTACCGATCACAGTGGGCTGCTGCTGAGGGAACGCGCCGGATGCGAGCAGCATCGCGATGGCGGGATGCCGCGACACCGTGGCCGAGGCAAGGGCGCCGCGGATGCCCCGATCCGGTCCGCCGAGCAACGCACCAAAAAAAAGACCAAAGACAATGACAACCAGGATGATCAGCACGGTGCCCTCGCCGATCACCGCCAGCATCTTGGGGCCATGGACACCCAGCAGCACCACGGCTCCGAGTGGCAGCACCACACTGCCGAGTCGATCGGCAACAGCACCCAGCCGTGGGGTGCTGCGGGGAAAGAGTTTGGCGAGCCCGATGCCGAGGGCCAGGGGGAGCACCACAGTGGCCAGCAGCACCATCACCATCGCCCTTGGATCGAAGATGGTGGTCACCCCGAACAGCCGCTCGACAATCTCAATCATCAGCGGCACCACCAGCAGGGAGACGGCGGCGGAGAGCAGCTCCAGGCCGATGACGTAGTCCGCCCTGGCGCCCAACGCCGTTCCCTTCTTGGCCCACGGCGGCAGCACGGGCGAGACCGCAAAGCCCACCAACACCGCTCCCACGCCCTGCCGCAGGGGCAGCTGCGACACCAACAGCAGCACAAGGGCCGGAAAAAGCACGTACATCGCCAGCAGGGAGCGCAGGGTCAGCGGCGGGCGGCGCAGCAGCAACAGCGGCTCCTCCAACTGTGCCCGGGCACCAATGCCGAACACCATCAGCACCACACCCAGCAATAACACCAACTTGATCAGGGTTGTGGGATCCACAGGATTTCATCTTTGCGAATGAGGATACCATGAAGGAATCCGAATAGCGGTTGACGGTGCTTACGCACCTTGCAACAAATGTGTTGAGACAATCTCAGAAAGCTACGTTGCGCAGCCTGTACTAGAAACGAATGACTGTCGGCAAATAATGGAGACCGTCGAAGCACTGGTAGCCAGCATCAGGACATGGCATTCACTCCATTCCGCCTTGACCACGGTGATGCGCCACGCTGCACTCCGAAGCACCAAGGGGCGTGAGTGTCTTGGCCGCAGGACACCGGGCAAGCTGCCACCTAAAGACGATGTGCTTAGAAGACATCGACGATCACGGCAAGAATGATTCGTGAATTTGTGCATATGGTAGTAGGCCGCAATTGCAAGCTAAATAAGCCCTGGATCAGCTAAAATATTGCCCACTTCAGCCCCAGGCGCTGTCGCGATGAAGACGTCAATCCTTATCCGCACTGCCCTCGCCTTGACCGCCCTTGGGGCGAGCCTGGCCACAACGGCTTCAACCCAGGCCCAGACCTTCAAGAACACCACACCGATCGCGCCGGGGGTGGCCACGCCCGACCGGCTCGACACCTCGATCGGCACCCTCAACCTCATGGACGGCTTTCCTAAGCCGGACACCATCGAGAAGATCTACGACAACCTGGACCGCTCCAGGGCCCTGCAGGCCTATTTGCTAGCCATCCCGATTGTGAATCAGGCCGGCATGCGTGAATCCCTGCGCAAGTTCGGGCCAGTCAACACCACCAACGTGATCTGGTAAAACCTGGTGGACCCCAAGACCGTGGAACTCACGGCCAACGACAACACGGTGTATAGCTTCATCTGGCTCGACACCAAAAAGGGGCCCCTGGTGGTCGAGGTGCCCCCCAAGGTGCTGGGTGGTGTGAACGACTTCTGGTATCGCTGGGTGGCAGACATCGGCATCACGGGGGCCGACAAGGGTGCGGGCGGCAAGTACCTTCTCCTCCCCCCCGGCCATCAGGGCAGCATCCCGCAAGGCTATGTGGTTGTCAAACCAAAAACCTACGGAAACTGGCTATTCTTCCGCTCTTTTCTTGTGGATGGCTCCACCAAGCCTGGAGTGGAATCAGTCAAGAAGAATCTGAAGATCTACCAGCTCTCCGATGCCGCCAACCCACCGGTGATCAAGTTTGTCAACGCCTCTAGTGTGCCGGCAAACTTTGTAGCACCTGGCGACTACTCCTTCTGGGCACTGCTCAATCAAGTGATTCAGGAAGAACCACCCACCGGCTCTGACCCGACGACCTTGGGGCTCTTTGCCTCGATCGGCATTGTCAAAGGTCAACCCTTTAACCCCGACGAGCGGATGAAGAAGATCCTCACCGACGCCGCCAACATCGGTGCCGTGACGGCGCGAACCCTTGCCCTGAAGATTCGCGAGCCTGAAGCCTATTTCTACCCCAACAGCTCCTGGCGGATGCCGTTCTTTGGTGGTTATCAGTTCGAGGTCTCCCCAGGTGTGGCCAACCTTGATGGCTCAATTTTTTATTACTACTTCGCCACCGGCGTAACACCGGCCATGGAAGTAAAAATTGTCGGCAAGGGCTCCCAATATCCCTGGTCTTCCCTGGATGCCAAGGGCGAGCGCTTGGATGGCAGCAAAACCTATCGGCTGCGGCTGCCACCCAACATCCCGGTGGCGGATTTTTGGTCGGTGATCGTGTATGACACCCAGACCCGTTCGATGCTGCAAACCGACCAGAAAGCCCCGAGTGTGAGCAGCCAGACCAAGGGCATCAAGACCAATACCGATGGTTCGATGGATGTCTGGTTCGGCCCCAAGGCCCCGGTTGGCTTCGAGAACAATTGGGTGCAGACGATACCGGGCAAGGGCTGGTTCATGATCCTGCGCCTCTATGGGCCGCTGGAACCTTGGTTCAACAAGACGTGGCGGCCCGGAGAAATCGAACAACAGAACTAGGATTCCATTCGCGAGGAATGATCCAATGTTTGAGGGTTGGAGCAACTTCTTCATCACAACAGGGGCGGCAGGTGGGACGCTTGTGGGGTTGCTGTTTGTTGTTGTCACGCTGGGCACCGGCTTACCGACCGCCCGAAAGCTGGCGATTGCCCATGCCTCGCTGACGCCTGCGTTGTACAGCTTCGCCAGCGTTCTGCTGCAAAGCATGGTGGTGTTGGTGCCATGGCCATCCGATGGGCCCAGTGGCGTTCTTCCTGATCTACGGCGGTGCGGCATTGATCACACGAGCGCCATTAGCCCCTTTCGCCATCGCAGGCTCAACCACACTCTTCCTTTTCTCCGGCATCTACCGAACCTGGGGCCAAACCCTGGCGTTGATTGAGCTTTCAGATCAGCCTTAGTCGTGTTCAGTTCTCCTGATTGATGCCCGGGCATGCCAAGGCGCATCAGCGCCAGCCGGTCGGGATCGGCCGCAGGGAGGCAGACGGGTCAGGCCAGGCTCATTTCGAGCGTGAGCCAGTTCACGCCCTCCTCATAGCGGTAGCGGGTTGCGGTGGTGAGCCCCCGCATCAGGTGAATGCCGAGGCCGCCGATCGGTCGCTCCTCCGATTCAGACGAGACATCGGGGGAGCGGCGTTCGACCGGGTTGAAGGCCAGTCCGTTGTCATGCAGGATAATCACCAGCCGCTCGTCACTTCTGAGCAGCTGCAGTCCGATCTCGGCCCGATCGCCGAGGTGGCGGCAGCCGTGGGAAACGATGTTGTTGAGCAGTTCATCGATCACCACCAGCAGATTACGCAGCTTGCTCCTGCTCATCTTCTGCTGTTGCCCGAACACCTTCACACCCTCCAGGGCTTCGGCCACTCCCACCAGCTGGTTGCGCACCCTCAGAGTGAACTCTCCCTGATGGGTGCCGCTCGATTCCGGCGCCCGGCAGCGCCGCAGGGCCAGCAGGGTGGTGTCGTCGTGGTGCATCTCGCCGTCGGCGAAACGATCCAGATCGGCCAGCAATCCATCAAGGAATTGCCGCACCTCGAGGTCGGCCGCAACGGCCAGATAATCGCGCATCCGAGGGAGGCCATACCGCTGACGTGAGCGGTTGAAGGTTTCATTGGCGCCATCGGTGTAGGCCAGCAACGTGTCGCCGATCTCAAGCTGCTGCAGCCCCTCGCGATAGGGGATCTCGGTGGTTACCCCCAGGGCCGGGCCATGGATCTGATCCATCACCTCCACCTCGCCATCGCGGCGCCGCAGCAGGCAGGGGTTGTGGCCGGCATTGCAATAGTGCAATTCACCACTGCGGGTGTGGTAAACACCGATCAAGAGGGTGGTGAAGGTGCAGTCGTCGTTTCCCTCACAAAGATGGCGATTGATCCGCTGCATGATCTCGCCGGGGCGGTCCACCAGCTCCACATAGGTGCGCAGAAGGCTGAGGCAGGTGCTCATCAACAGGGCCGCCGGCATGCCCTTGCCGGAGACATCACCGATGCAGAGACAGATCCGATCCGATCCCATCGGGATCGCGTCGTACAGATCACCGGCCACCTCCTTGCTCGGCACCAGCCGAACGGCCGCCTCCAGATCTGGTGAGAGCGTCGTGAAACGTCCGGGTTCCATCAGCATCTCGGCCTGGATGGCGGCAGCCCGGTTGAGTTCCTCCTGCAACTTCGCATTCGCCAGGCTCAGCTGAGCAGAGCGCTGCTCGATCTCCCGTTCGACGGCGGCATGGCGAGCCTGCAGATGCTCAAGCGATTCCTTCATCTGCGTGGCCATGCTGTCGAAGGAGCGCGACAGCCGATCGATCTCGGCGATCGGGCTGACCGGCAGCCGCTGCGGCTGCTCTTCGGCGGCCAGGCCCTCTGCGGCCCCGGTCACCCGTTCCAGGGGCTGGCAGATCAGCCGCACCACCCGCCACCACGGCAGCGGCGCCCAGCAGGGCCAGACCCGTGATCGCCAGGGTTTGCTGCGTCTGCTGCCCGACGATGTCGGCGTAGCTCGATTCCGGCATCACCATCGCGATCTGCCATTGCAGGCCGCGGTTGTCCTGCCAGGGGGTGAGCCGCAGCCGGCCCCGATAGTTGCCCTGCTTCACCGCCAGATTCACGGCATGGTCCGAATCCCGACCCCGCTGCTGGTAGTCGGCCGCCGCGCCGGCACCGGCGCGGATCCAGGGATCGGGGTCCTGGCTGGCGGCGCGCCTCCTGGCCTGCCTGCCCACCAGATCGAAGGGGCGGTGCCCGGTGGAGCTGGCCACCAGCAGACCCTGACGGTCCGTGATGTAGATCACGACTCCGCTGTGGCCGGCCACCTGGCGCAGGTAGGCGCTGATGTTGGCCAGGATCATATCGACCCCCGCCACCCCGATCACCCGACCCTCCCGCACCAGCGGCATGCCGGCCCCTAGGGCCATCACCTCGGGCTGATCATCCCAGTTGTAAATCTCCGTCCAGATCGGCCGGTCGGCCTCCAGGGGCTGGCGGTACCAGGGAGCCTGGCGGAAGTCACTGATGTCCTCCTCGTAGTCCAAGGCCCCGCGGCCCCCATCGCGGCGGAGCTTGTATTGGGCGGTTCGCAGCACCGCCTCGGGCTTGGTCACCACCAGCACCATCTGTTGATCGCGGCTGTTGCCGGCCTGGCCAACACCGATGAAGGTGCCATCGCGCAGTCCGTAATTGAGGAATGGCGCATTCGGAAACACGTGCGCCAGGCGGCTCAGGTAGAGGGCGGTCTGGCGTTCGTTGCGGGGATCCACCAGGCCGTTGCTCACCGCATCGGCCATCGCCTGAATCGCCTGCTGCGGCCCGCGAAGTTCGCTGGAGAGAAAGCCCTCCACCACGCGGGTGGTTTGCAGCTGCAGATCCTCAGCAAGATGTTCGGCTGACCGTTCGGCGTTGCGGGCGTTGAGCACGCAGATCAGACCGGCGCTGGACGCCAGCACCGCCAGCATCGGCACCAGCAGCGCCAGCCTCAGGGGGACCGCACGGGGCCGCTTCATGCCGTCAAGCCGGGTTCCGGCTGCAGGGTCCGGCGGCGCAGCGCCAGCAGGGTGATGTCGTCATGGGGGGGCTCCGAGCCGGCGTAGCGGCGCAGTTCGGCCAGCAGGGATCGCACAACAGCGGAGGCGGGGAGGCTCTGCGGAGTGTCGCTCTGATCGAGGCTGCTGATCAGACGTTGCAGCCCGAAGCGCCGTCCCTGCGGATCGAACATCTCGGAGGCCCCGTCGCTGTAGGCCAGCAGCAGATCCTCCGGCTGCAGAAACAGCCGACCTTCGCCGTAGACCACATCCTCCCGAATGCCGAGGGCGGGGCCATGAACATCCCGCACCGCCTCACTGCCATGGCCCGCACGTCGCAGCAGCATCGGGTTGTGGCCGGCGTTGCAGTACCTCAGTTCGCCGCTGCCACGGTTGATCACGCCGATCACCAGGGTGGTGAAGTCGCAGCTGGTGTTGTGATGAGCGAGCCGACGATTGATGCGCCGCATGATGGCGGAGGGAGAATCCAGCGCTTCGCAGTAGGCACGCAGCAGGCTGAGGCAAGTGCTCATCAAGAGGGCCGCCGGCATCCCCTTCCCTGAGACATCGCCCACGCAGAACAGCAGCAGCTCATCGCCGAGAGCGATGCAGTCGTAGAGATCGCCTCCCACGGCACGGCTCGCCACCATCAGGGCCCCCAGCTCCAGATCGTCGGCGAGGCCATCGAGGCGCTCCTCCGGCACCAGCAGCTCCCGCTGGATGGAGGCGGCCATCGCCTCCTCCTGCTGCAGGCGCTGATGGGCCTGCTGCAGCTCCGCCGTGCGCTGAGCCACCTCCTCCTCGGCACTGGCTCGCCTTCGCTCCAGCTCCTCCAGCAGACGCTCCAGCCGCCTGGCCATCGCCGAAAAGGCCTGGGACAACCGCTTCACCTCGATCAGTCGGCCGGGACGCAGCTGCGGGGCCCTGCCCCGTTTGGCAAGCTGCTCCGAAGCCAGTGCAACCGATTCGATCGGCTTGATCAGGAGCGTCACCAGCCGCCAGCCCAGCAGGCCGGTCAGCCCCATGGCGCCGAGCGAGAGAAGCGCGGTGTCACGTCGTTGCTGACTGACAAACCCGGTGAACTCTGATTCCGGGACCACCAGCGTGATGATCCAGTGGAGCCCGAGCGGGTCGTGCCAGGGCACGACCCGGATCAGATGGGGCTCGTGCTGCAGCGGCAGCCGCAGGGTGTAGGGGCGATCGATCCTGTCGAATCCGTTGAAGCGTCGGATCAGCAGGGCCGCACTGCTGCGAACGGCGGGATCGGGATCCATCAGAGCGGCCCGGCGTTGACCCTTGCCCTGCTGGATATCAAAGGAGAGGCGATGATCGGAGCTCGCCACCAGAAGGCCGGTGTCTTCGGTGATATAGATCACACTTCGCTGGCTCAGGTGCAGCGATTGCAGATGGCGGCTCAGGCTGGCCAGCAACACATCTGTGCCTGCAATGCCGATGCGTCTTCCCTGCAGGCTGATCGGTTTTCCCAGAGAGATCGCCATCACCTCAGGGGCATCATCCCAGTTGTAGATCGGGGTCCACACCATTCGGCCGGCCTTGAGGGGCGCCGCGAACCAGTCCTCGTTCAGGAAACTGCCGAAGCTGTCGCGGCTCTGCAGGGCGCCCCGGCTGCCGTCGCCATGGAGGGCGTACTGAAACAGCGTGGTGCTGTTGCCGGCCGGCCTGGTCTCCAGCACATCCGGCAGTGAGTCGTCATTGCTGCTCTTACCGATGCCGATGAAGGCCCCATCGAGAAAGGCGTAGGACGCGTAGGGAACGCCAGGGAAGTTACTGCGAAGCTCATAAAGAAAGCGAGTCATCGTTATCTCCGAGGCAGGGTTCACCATGCCGTTCTCCACCGCATCCGCCATGCTTTCAACCACCTGAACAGGTTGGCGCATGAAACCGTTGAGATAGACTAAGACCTCTTCACTTGTGCGACCCGCCATTTGAATGGCGATCCGCTTGGCGTAGGCCTCAGCGTTGCGACTGTTGATGCTGGTGATCAACATCATGCTGGTCATCAGCACCGCACCCAGCGGCAGCAGCAGCACCGCGCGCATCGGCAGGCGCAGGCTTTTGCCAGCCATGCATTGGTCTACCCTAGGCCTAAGCAGGTTAGCCCTCGAGGCGGCTGTTGTCCGGGCGGATCCCGGTCTGCTGTCGCCAATTTCTGAGCGGGCAAGATCGGCAGGCTCATCGTGATGGCTGTGGCGTAGCTTCTGCTCTTCTCCAGCGGTGTCAGCCGGCGACACGGGCCTCAACACTATTCCGACTCGGTATCTTGCGGTTGCTGACTGTCGCTGAATGTGTTCGCTCTTGCCGTTGTCCAAGATGTTGACGAGGCAATCCTTGTGTGCGCCGCATCAGGGTTTGGTGCAAACTGAAACAGTGCGGAGAATCCCTCCATGGCGAAGATGTCCTGAACTTCCTCGTTCAAACCGGTCAGAACCATGCGGCCATGATCTGCTTTGAGCGGCCTTGATCTGCTTTGAGCTGCCCTGATGTGGCCGCGCACCAGCGGCTTCCCCAGACAGGATGGGCTGGCCGGCTGAGGTCCCGAATCAGCTGAGAGGCGTCACCTGCTCTGGCGCGGGTCGACTCGCCTGCTCAAACAGCGCCAGGCTGGCCGGAAACTGCCGCTGCAACGGATCGCGATCGGCTGCCACCGGCACTTGCAGACGGGTGGTGTACTCCAGTCGCAGGCCATTCACCGGGTCATCGAAGAAGAACGAGCGATAGGGGAACAGATCCAGCAGCTCGCCCACCACCACGCCCCGCCCGATCAGCTCCTGGCGGCGAGCCTCCAGGGCCGTCAAGTCGTCGCAGCGGAAGGCGAAGTGGAAGGTGCCGCTGGGCATTCCCAGGCCGCGGTTGATGCTGGTGTCGGGATCGGCCGGTACACCGGGCACGTCGATCCATTGCATAAAGGCCAGGGCGCAGCCGCCGCCGCAGTCGAAGAACATGTGATCCACCTTGCCCCCCTCCTGGATCAGCATCCATTCGTGGATCAGCACCGGAAAGCCCAGCTGCCCTTCGTAGAAGTGGCGGGTGGCGGCGAGATCGCGGCTGGCGAAGCTGAGATGGTCGATGGTCATCGGCTCGAATCGCTTTGGCGCCCTCCAGAATCGCGCCCGATGGCGCTCAATGAGTGGTCAGCACAGGGCTGAAGGCTATTCAGCACGGTCCTGCGGGCATGAGAGAGCAGGAAGCGTCGGTGTGCCTCCAGGATTGGCGCCCAACATCACGGGCCTTCGCACCCACCACCGCCCCCTGGTTAGGTTCCCGCGCCATGGCCCCGCTGCAGATCGTTTGGTTCAAGCGCGACCTGCGCACGGCCGACCACCAGCCGCTGCTGCAGGCCAGCCGGCTCGGGGCGGTGCTGCCGCTGGTGGTGGTGGAACGGGAGTTTTGGCGGCAGGAGGATGCCTCGGGGCGCCACTGGGCCTTCTGCGCCGAGGGCCTCCAGGAGCTGCGAGCGGAGCTGGCGCAGCTCGGTCAGCCGTTGGTCGTGCGGGTGGGCGCAGTGGAGGAGGTGCTGGAGCGGGCTCGCCGCCAGTTCGGCGTTGCCGGGCTCTGGAGCCATGAAGAAACCGGCAACGGCTGGACCTACGCCCGCGACCGGCGCGTCGCCGCTTGGGCCCGCGAGCACGGGATCCCCTGGCACGAGATCCCCCAGTTCGGTGTGATCCGCCGGCTGGCCAGCCGCGATGGCTGGGCCCGCCGCTGGGAGGCGCGCATGGCCGAGCCGATCGCGCCCCCCCCGGCGGCGCTGGCGCCCCTGGCGGGCCTCGATCCCGGCCCGATTCCCACAACCGCCGAGCTGGCGCTGGCGCCCGATCCCTGTCCGGGGCGCCAGCGGGGGGGCCGCCGGGAGGGCCTGGCCCTGCTGGAAAGCTTTCTGCAGGAGCGCGGCGCCCGCTACCACCGGGAGCTCTCCAGCCCAGTCACCGCCTTCGAGAGCTGTTCGCGGCTCTCGGCCCACCTGGCCTGGGGCACCCTTTCCATGCGGGAGGTGGTGCAGGCCAGTCGTCTTCGGGGCGCCGGCCTACGCACCCTGCCACCAGAAGCACGGGCCGAATGGCCCCGGGCGCTGCGGGGTTTCGAGGAGCGGCTGCACTGGCACTGTCACTTCATCCAGAAACTCGAAAGCCAGCCAGATCTGGAGTTCCGCGAACTGCACCCGCTCACCGCCGTGGACCCCAGCGCCGCCGATCCGGAGCGGCTGGCGGCCTGGTGCGAGGGGCGCACCGGCCTGCCCTTTGTGGATGCCTGCATGCGCGCCCTGATCGCCACCGGCTGGATCAACTTCCGCATGCGCGCCATGCTGATGTCGGTGGCCAGCCACCACCTGGAGCTGCCCTGGCGCTCCACGGGCCTGCACCTGGCCCGCCTCTTCCTCGACTACGAGCCCGGCATCCACTGGAGCCAGTGCCAGATGCAGGCGGGCACCACCGGCATCAACACGATCCGCATCTACAACCCGATCAAGCAGGGCCAGGATCACGACCCCCAGGGGCTGGTCCTGCGCCGCTGGCTGCCGGAACTGAACGCCGTGCCCCTGTTGCACCTGCACGAACCCTGGACTCTGCCGGGCCTCACGGCGCAGCGGCTTGGTTTCGCCCCCGGGGTGGACTACCCCCATCCGATCGTGGATCCGGTGGCCGCCGCCCGCGCCGCGCGGGAGCGGCTCTGGGCCCGCCGGCAGGAAGGAGGCTTTTCGGCACTGGCCGATGCGATCCAGAAGAAGCACGGATCCCGACGCTCCGGGCTGGCGGCCAGCTCTGGGAAATCCAGTGGTGGTGGGCGCCGTCGGCGCCGTCCATCAGCAGCGGTGAGCGATGGTTCGATTCAGTTGGGGCTCGATCTGAATCTCGGTTGATCGTGGCGGCGGGTTACCCAACAGGCCCAGGTCATTAGCTCAAAACTTTGGTCATCGAGCGAGGCCGAGAAGCTGGCGACGGCTGCGAAACCGCAACCGTCGTGATCGTTGCCGGGGTCGAGTCTGTCTGTCGGAATCAGCCCTGGCTGTTGGAGCGCACCGTCACATAGGCCGGGGAGAGGGCTGAGGTGGCCTGATCGACGTCGGAGATGCCGCCAGGCTCTTCAAGCAGTTCGTGAACGATGGCGCCATCGAAGGAGAAGCGGCCAGCACCCAGCAGCAGTAGAGCAAGGCTGCCCCCGAGATAGAGCACCACCAGCTCAAGCACGTAGATGTTCAAGCCGGCCGTGAGGATGTGCTGGTAAGCCGCCACGCTCATCGTGCCGGTGATCGCCAGGGCCCCCAGCGGCGTGAGCAGGCCGAGGATCAGCAGCCAGCTACCGATCAGCTCGGAGAAGCCCGCGGCGTAGGCGAAGAACAGCGGGAAGGGCAGATGCAGCGACGCCACGTAGGTGTCGGCGAACTGCTGGGGATCGGCCAGCTTCTCCTGGCCGTGATGAATCATCATCACGCCGATCGCCAAGCGCAGCAGCAACAGCGCCGTGTTGGCCAGGGGGCCTTCGGGCAGGAAATAGGCCGAAATCAGCCGGCGGACCGTCGAACGATTCAGGCCGGCGGCCAGCCTGGAAGAGGAGCCTTCGGCCACGACCTCCCTGGGCTGGGAGGAGCGGCTCAGCAACACGAACCAGAGGGCGATGCCGGCAGCGAGGAAGCCAGCGAACAGCTCGAGCAACAGGGGAGTCGACATGGAAAGAGGCCTGGTGCAGCCAGTCTGACAATCCGCGTAAAGAAACGTGAAGCGGCTGAGACGCTGAAATCCCGGAAGCCCAGAACCAGGGCCAGGGGCAAGGGCAGGGAAACAACGCACCAGAACACCATGCCGCCGTGAAGCGGATCACTGAGCAAAGGATCACTGAGCAGAGGAGCCCTGAACAGAGGAACACCGAGAAGCAGAAAACTGAACAGCGGCGCACTGAACAGAAGTGCGCCGAGAAGCGATGCACTGACACGCACTGAACAGCGGAGCCACTAACAGAGAAGCGCCAGAAAAAGGAGCGCCGAAAAGCGGACCGCTGCAGAGGCGAGGAGCGACCTGCCCAACAACAACGCGTTGAACGAAAACGGTTTGCGCTCAGCCCAGCTCCACCACCAGGCCGGCATGGTCGGAGAGGCCTCCCTGGCGCAGCTCCTGGGCGTAGCGCACCGAGCGGATCCGCTGATCGAGTCCCGGCGAGACCAGGGCATGGTCGTAGCGGAAGCCGTTGCCGCGGGTACTCACCCAGCTGTACTGCCGCTCCTGGGGATGGCGGCGCCTCCAGGCATCCACCCAGCCCTGGGCCAACAGCCGCTGGAACCAGGCGGTGCAGGGGAAGGTGGGGGTCTGGGAGTCGAGCAGGGGAATGCCGCAGTTGAAGTCGCCGATCAGCAGGCTCAGCTCCTCTCTCCAGGCCGGCGGCAGGGCAAGCAGGGCTTCGAACGGGGCGATCTGCGCCTGCTTCTGGGGGAAGCGCACCGCCACCAGGTTGAGCAACTCGGCCCCTCCCTCCTCCTCGCTCTGGGCCCCACCATCCGCCCCGCCAGGGCCCAGACCCGTTGCCCGCCCAGGCCAGGACACCCGCGCCCGCATCAGATGCACCGGCGCCGACGGATCGGCAGCGGGACCGGCGGACCGCAGCGGCTCAGCGCTCAGGGGCCAGCGGCTGGCGATCAGCACCCCATTGCTGCGAGCATCCCCCAAGGGCGAGAGGGCCTGCTCCACCAGGCCAATCTCGGCCAGGCCCTCCAGCAGCGGATCACGACCCTCGCTGCGGCGCACCTCCTGCAGGGTCACCAGGTCGGGATCGATCGCCGCGATCGCCTGCAGGATCGCCTCGCGCCGGCCGCCGCCGCCGTGAAGGATGTTCCAGCTCAGGACCCGCATCCCACCTCCTTCCAGCCCCCCACGAACAGCTTGGCCCGCCACTCCTGCAGGAACTGACGGATCTGCTCCTCGGAGCTGCTCACCCGGATCTCGTGGTTGAGCGGCGCTTCGCGGTTGGGGCTGTAATCAGTGATGTGGAGCACGTAGGCGGGATGATCCGGGCTGAGGGTCTCCTTGTTGGTCTTCCAGAGCAGCAACTTGCGCACCAGCGTGGCCCCCTTGAGCACCTTGGTGGCCACGGCCCGTTCCAGCACCGTGCTGGCCGGCAGGCGGAGCTCTGCGGCATTGCGCTCGAGCTCGGGGATCTCGGTGATCTCCGAGAGCTGGCTGAGGCGCAAATCCTCCGGCCGTGCCTGCTTGTCGTCGCGCAGCCGCACGAACTGGGGCGAGATCAGGCTGCAGAGCGGCAGCCGTCGCACCCCCTCCCAGCGGCGTTCGCTGGCATGCCAATCGAGCACCATCCGATCGATCGTGCTGCCCAGCGACGTGCGCGATACGACGTCGAGGCAGGAGAGTTCGGCCACCAGACCCGGCTCCACCATGCGGTAGCCCACCTGGTCGCTGTTCACCTCCACGTAGTCGCTGGCCACCACCCGCTGGTTCAGCAGGGTGAGCAGGGAGGCGCGCAGCTCATCGCTGAAGCCGCCCCCCACCCGGCCGACGATCTGGAAGCTGTCGGCATCCGTGGGGATCGCCACCAACAGGCTGTGGAGCAGGCCGGTGCGGTCGTCGATGCCCTCGGAGAAGCCCACCACGGCCAGATCGAGGCTGTGACGCGGCTTGATCTTGAAGATGCCGGTGGCGTCACTGCGGGTCACCACCCCCTCGGCTCCCTCCTGCTCCACCCACTGGCGGTACTGCTGGAACACCCGCTGACGATCGCCGCGCACCGTGTCCACCACCTGCACCCGATCACCGCCGGCGAAGAGGCGCTGGGCCGCCGCCAAGGCGTCGCCGTAGCGGGCGGAGGGGTCCTGCCCGTCGAGCTCATACACGTTGAACACCGCGAAGCAGAGGCTGTCCACCTCCGCCTGGCTGGCGGGGTTGCGGGCCACCCGGGTCACGTCATGGACGCGGGGCCGCTGGCCATCGCTGCGCCGAACATGCAGCTCGCCGCCGAGCAGGGCCGATTGCACCCCGGCCGCCTGGAGCCATGCAGCGGCCTCATCGAGGAAGGGGGCGCCGATCCGCACGGTGCCGCCGGGGTTGAGCGTGAGGCAGGCGCCGTCGCGGTAGACCAGGCAGGTGAACTCGCCGTCGATCTTGCGGGAGATGAAGTAGTCGTCGGCGGCGGGCAGGCGTTGCTGGGCGGTGTCGACGTCGAAGGCACGCATCGTTTCACCGAGATCGCGCCGCCGCCGGCGGGCCTGGCGCAGCCAATCGGGATCCAGAAGGGTTTCGGCGCCGCCACTGCGGTAGCGGCCCAGCAGAATTTTCAGCGCTGACGCATCCACCAAGGGGTGCTCGCCGCTGGCCGGTGGGGTGGAAGGCGCAGTGGCGGCGGATCTTGGCGCGCTGGACGCGGTGGTGAGCACCGATGGAGCCGCATCAGCGGAGGACAGCACGGATTCACCAGCAGGCCGATCGGCGACTTCCGCGCCGCTGAGGGCTGGGGTGGACGCGACATCCGGGGTCAGGGGCGCCGACTTCACTGCCGACCGCCGGCCCCGGGCGACCGGCTTGCGTGATGTTGCATCGGCGGATGGTGCGGTTTCGGCTGAAGCGGCTGGCGATGGCTCCGGCAACGCTGGGCTCGCCTTGTCCGTGGGGTTGGTGGCCTTGCCGGTCGGTTTCCCCGTCGTCGTCCGGGTCGGCTTCTCGGAGACCTGGTCGGCCTTCCGGGATGAGGCTCTGGCTGGCTTTGCGGCAGCGGTGGCGGTTGGCACTGCCAGTGGATCGGCTGGGGAGTCTGCCGCGGCCGATGGGGCGGAGTCCGGTTGGGCAGCGGCAGCTCGGGTGCGTGCGGATCGGGAGGATTTCGATGCGGCGGTTGCTGGTGGGGGCGTGGGGAGCTGGGTGGGGATGGCTTCGGGCAACACCGGCTGAGGGGTGGCGCCTTGCGAGCTGGCGGGTTGTGCGACAGCCGCAGCGGCCCCAGAGGGTCCTGTGGCCTCAGCAGCACCGGCTCGGCGACGGGTCGTCATGACGCCACTCCCCCGGTCGGACCAGCGCCGGCCGCATCTCCACCATCAGCGGAAACGACACAGCCGGATGGCACCTGCGGCGGCGGATCGGGGCGCTTGAGCTCGGCATTGGAGAGGTGCAGCAGCAGGGCGTAGCGGTCGCCCTCCACCCGTCCCTCCAGAAAGCCCCGATAGGGCAGGCTGCCCCGCCGGAACACCAGCGGATCGCGCCCGCCCTTGCCGCCACCGATCAGCATCAGGCTGTCGCTAGCGGCCAGGTCGCTGGCCATGCCATGCAGGAAGTCGTAGGTGAGACCGTTGATGTGGAGGATCTGGAGCAGGTCGCTGAAGATGTAGCGGCGCACGGCCTCGGCCTTGGCGATGCGGCGGCCGGTCCAGGCCAGGGGGATGGCGCCGTTGGTGTTGGCCTCGGCGCGCTGCAGCGGCCGCCGCTCGATCACCACGCCGCGGGGATCACGCACCAGTTCGTTCTGCTGCACTTGGTACACCGGCTTCTCGGTCGGGTCGATGAACACCCGCGACAGAAACCAGAGGCTCTGACCGAACCGCTCGGTGTCCACCTCAGGGTCGCCCTCCACCAGGGCGCGAGCGATCGCCTCGGGCTCCCCGAAGCGACCCTGCAGCGCGTCGAGGTCGTGATCCACGGTGGAGCGCAGGATGCGGTGTGTGGTGGGGTAGCCGCCGTCAGGCCCGAGCCAGCGAATCGGCTCCCGCACCCGCAGCCCCACGGCCTTCACCACGGCATCGCGCTGGCGGCTGTCAGCGATGTTGATCTCGGGCATGGGTTTCGGGGGAGCGGGGGGAGCGGGGGGAGCGCGTCAAAGCATGCGGAAGTCGAGGGCGGCTTCGGCCTCGACAGGCAGCGACTCCTCTTCCACCTCCACGCCGCAGCGGGCCGCCTGGTCCAGGCCCACCAGCCGAATGCGGTTGGCATCCCCGATCAGCAGCCACACCGTGCCGTCCTCGCCCCGCAGCAGGAAGGCCGGATCACTGGCCACCCCACCGCGCCAGCTGAACGGGAAGCTGAAGATCACCCCACACTCCAGAGCGCCGGCCAACTCGGCATCCAGCGGCCCCTCCAGCGGCGTGAGGGCGTAGGTGAGGCGGATGCTGTGATCTAGCAACCGATCGACAGCCACGGTCTGCTCCAGGGGGATCGGCCCGTCGAAGCTGGAGGGAATGCGGGGGAGGGGAACGCCCTCAGCGTCGACGGCGGTGAGGGCCTCGCCCTCGATCCAGTGACCGTCGGGAGCGAGATGGCCGATGGCGGTGCCGCCCATCGGGATCAGGGTGTGGCCGTCGGCGGCGAGGGTGGCGAGGCTGCAGGGATGGCCCTGGCTGTCGAGCGTTTCCAGGGAGCGGCTTCCGTAGAGCCGCCCCCGGTCGACCTTCTCGATGGCGCACGCCACGCTGCGGCCGCCGTAGCTGAACTGGAGGGTGCGGGCCATCGGAGGGATTCACGCCCACCGGAGTGGCGGCGCGGGCAGGGGTTCGGAACGACACAGGCGGCCCGATCGGTGCCGCACAGAAGGGAGTCAGGGGGGCGGGCCGCAGAGGCGCCGCACCGCCGCCAGGGCCTCCTCAAAGGCCTGGGGACCGTCGTCCATCGGACGGCAGCTCACGCCCCGATCGTCAACGTAGGCAGCGGCGATCGGTTTGCCCACGTCGAGGGCGATCTCCTTGTAGGCAAAGCCGTGCTGATCCAGCCACAGCCGGATCCGCTGCTCACGGCGCCGCTGCTCAGCCTGGGCCGCCCCGTCGCCGGCCCCGGCCGATCGGCCGCCCAGCCGGGCGGTGTGGATCACGATGTCGGCCTGCTCGGCCAAGGCCCGCGTGAACTCCACGGCCCCATCGATCGGATCGCCCAGCTCCTCCCCGCCGCGGGCGTAGGTGCGATCCACCAGCACCCCGTCGAGATCGAGGCACACCGTGGGCCGGCCGCCGCCACCGCTGAAGCGCCGCTTGCGGACGGCGGCGCTGCGCCGCGGGCCGGGGGGAGGCGATGGGGATGTGGAACGAAACGTGAGAGGCGGCGGATCTGGCGACGCGCCGGCGGCTGGCTGGGGCTGCGGCTGAACAGGTGACGGCAAACCAGGTGCGCCTGATGCCGCGGGAGCCGGCGCGCTGGGTGCAGGTGGTGCAGCCATCTCGCCCTGCCGAAAGCCTCCATCGGCGGAAGCGACTCCGTCCGGGTCGCCAGGGCCGGAAGCAACCTCCTGGCGACCCACCGGAGCAGCTGGATTGAGATCCGCCGGCGGCGGACCAGGAATCACGTTGAGCATCGCGTCGACAGCGGCGTGGCCATCGAGCCAGGGATCGCTGAGCCATTCCTCCCCGCTCCACAGCCGCGAGTAGTGGGGCTGGGTGTGGTGCATGCCGGGCAGGCGAAACCAGGCGTTGAGGCTGCCGGGGCGCGGCTGCTTGGGAAACACCTCCGGCTCCTCCTCCAGCTGGTTCGCCTCCCAGGTGGTGGCCACGGCCTTCACCAGGTCGAACACCGCCGCCGTGGGAGCCGGTTCGGCGAACACCACCCAGAGGTGGTACCCGCCGCGACCGCTGGAATCAAACAGCAGGGGGTCGTAGCCCCGCTCAGCGAAGGCCCGCCACCAGGCCAGGGCGCCGGCCAGGTTGCGGCGGGCCCGCAGGTCGGCACCCACCGCGTCGAGATCATGGTTGTCGATGTCGATGCCGAGCCAGCGGCTGGTGCCCTCCTGACTCTCGGCATGGAGGCCGATCAGCTGGGGCCGGTGCAGGCGCCGGCTGGCGAAATGGCGGGCCAGCTTGTCGAGGGTCACCCGATCCTCGCCGCGCATCTCGGGCACCGGCAGGGTCATGGCCTTGTAAGTGCGGCCGCTCTCGCGGGCCTGCTCAGGGGAGAGCAGCGAGTACTGACCCCACACATCGCGACGGTTGACCAGGCGCTCCATGGCCCAGTCGGCCAGCTCGCGGGAGCGCTCCTTCCACTCCTCGCCGATGATCTCCTCGCTGGCCGCCATCGCCGCGCCATCCGCTGCGGACATGATGGCCCGGCTCGCTGGCCTTGCCCGCGCCGCGGGGCACCGCGAACAATCGAGGTCAGCCAACGGCTGCAGGGAGGCTGGATCGCCGTTGATCCGAAACAGGCCGATGGCAGGGCGTGGTTGCGGTGTCAGAGCCGTCCTGGCGGAAGGGCGTGCCCGGCCGCTCAGTTCCCCGAGGCCACCGACGGCCGCAGGTGCTGCAGCCCGCTGAGGAACATCGGAATGAATTGCTCCACCAGTTTCTCAGGCTTGTCCTGTAGCACCCGCTGCACCGCCAGAAAGCGCGACTTCTGGAGATCCGGAGCCAGCAGCGCCTGGGGGAGGCGCTCGATCAGATAAGCGGGCCGATCCCACACCGGCAGGGTGTTGGTGATCTCCACCAGATTCGCCAGGCGGCGCAATTCGGCCCCGGCGGTGATGTCCATGCCAGCCTCGAAGGCGGCGTGCTCGATCATCGAATACTTGCGCTTGGCCTCGTTCACACGAGCGCGGTGCTCGGCGCTGCGGCTGGCGATTTTGCCGAGCCAGCGGCTGCCCCAGCTCACGTGACCCGCTTCCTCGGGCAGGATTTTCTCGAGGGTTTCGCGGATGCGAATGTTCTCTTCCGTGGCCGGAGCATGGCGGAGAGCATTGATGTGGGCCGAGAAGGCCTGGCAGCCGCGTTTCTCGGTGGCGTTGATCGAGGCGAGCACCGCGATCAGGCCGTCCTCCTGCTGGATCTGATCGCCGCTCTTGTCAAACAGGCGGTTGAGCTCATCGATGTAGGAGCCGGTAGGTGGATTGCCGATCTCCTCACCCAGCTCGCAGAGCAGATCGGTAAGCCACACGGCGTGGCGTGCTTCATCGCTGATGTGGTGGGAGAGCTCTCGGCAGAGGTCGCGGGGCTGGCCATCGAGGGCCTCGATCAGGGTGGTGAGTTCCTGGCAGGAGCGCTGCTCGTTGAAGCGGTAGCTGTTGAGGAACAGCATCTGCAGCTTGCGCTCCTTGACCACCTCCGCCATCACCTGCCGGGGCCCGAGGTTGTTGACGAGCTTGCGGGGATAGGTGACGGCCACAGCAGGAATTCTTCACACAGGTTGGGCAAACCGTAGGAAGGTCGCAGCGGCAGCGCGGCCTCCCGGCTGGGCAGAGCCCACCATTCCCCGCAGACTGGGCCGTGCCAAACCCTTCCATGCCCTTGCCGCCGCCCAACTGTCGCCATCAGAAAGGCAAAGGGGCAGGGCGTTGGGGCCCAGAGCCCGTGGCCTCCAACCGCGGCAGGCTCCAGCCAGGGTGGAATGCAGCGTTATCCGCCCTCGGACTGGCGGGCGCCGCTGGATCACGGCAGCCCGGACTGCTGAAGAAGCTTGCACTGTGGATGGCGCTGGTGGGAGTGCTGCTGGCCGGATTGGTCAATCCAGCCACCCTGGCGGCCACCCCCAGCCTCCAGGCCCCACCCCAGGCCTCGGCGCCGCGGCCCCAGGAGGCCGAGGCCCTGCAGGACAGCGGCAGCTTCCACCGCGCCAAGGTGCGCATCCTGGGCATCCCGGTGCTCACCGTGGCCTCGCCGGTGGTGGCGGGCTCCCGCGGGCCGGATGCCAGGCAGCGGGCGCGGGTGATCGAGGGCAACCTCGAACTGCTCTACCGCTCCCAGGAGGTGTGCACCCAGGCCGAAGGAATCGGCGAATTCATCCTTGAGCAGCTGTACCTGCGCAGCGGTCAGCGCGCCTGCGACAGCAACCAGTTGGGCCTGCTGGGCGATCCCGGCGCCCTGCAGGTGGAGGTGGCCGCCGGAAGCGGCGGCCCACCGGTGCTGCAGGCGCGGGTGCCGGGGCGCGATCTGCCCCTGCCCCTGCTGAGCGTCACCGATGACGATGCCCGCCTCAACGGCACCACACCCGAGCGGCTTGCGGAACGCTGGCGGCGGCGGCTGGAGCAGCGGCTGCGCTTCGCCCGCCACCTGCTGGAGCCGGGGGTGCTGGGGCGCCGCTTCCGCACCATGGCGCTGCTGGAGCTGGTGCTGGGGGGCCTGCTGTTTGCGGGCTTGGTTCTCTGGAAGCTGGTGAAACGCCGACTGGGTCAGCTGGAGCTGCGGGCGGCACGGGAGCTAGCGACCGCAGAATTTCCCTCCCCGCCAGCTTCATCCATCCCCAGCCGATCCCCAGGTGGGGCGAAAGCGGAGGGCTTGCCGCGGCCCGCCGCGGTTTTCGATGCCATGGGCCCAACCCTGGGGGCAGGCGGAACGCTCACCCCGGTGGCGGCGGGCTTCGACCCCGAAGGAGCAGCCGCGACGGCAGCCCCGGGATCACGGCTGGCACTCGACCGCACTGACCGCAGAACCCTCTCCAGCACCCTGCTGATCCCAGCGCTGCACCTGCTGAGCCGCACCCTGCTGGCGGGGGTGCTGCTGCTGCTGCCCTTGATGGTGGGGGTGGCGGTGCTGGCGGTGCCGGGCCAAATCCCCCTGGCCATCGACCTGCTGCTCCAACCCTTCGGCGTGGTGGGCAAGCTCGTGATCGGCTGGCTGCTGACCCTGCTGCTGCAGGCGGTGTTGGCCGCCCTGCTCAGCCAGTGGAACGGCAATCCCTCGCTGACTCCCGAGCGCCGCGCCCGCCGCAACCAACGCCACCGCAGCCTCCAGCGGGTGACGAACCGCCTGGTGCACCTGGCCTGCATCGCGCTGGTGGCCCTGTGGGTGGTTGTGGATATCCCCGGCGTCCGAGACCTCTCCAGCCATGCCCTGCTTGCCAGCGGCGCCCTGCTCGGCGCCCTGGCCCTGGTGTTCCAGGACCTGTTGCGTGATTTCGTGGCCGGCCTGGTGCTGCTGCTTGAAGACCGTTACGCCATCGGCGATGTGATCACGATCGATGGCCTAAGCGGCGAGGTGATCGATGTGGAGCTGCTCAGCACCGAACTGCGCAGCACCGACCAGCGGGTGGTGGTCATCCCCAACAGCCAATGCAAGCGGGTGGTGAACGCCACCAAGCTGCGCTCCGGCCAGGAGTTGCGCCTCACCCTGGCCCACAGCGGAGCCGATCCCCGCCAGGCTCTGGGCGTTGTTGCGCAGGCGGCCGCTGGCTTCGCCGTGGATCCGGCCTGGGCGCCCGAGCTTCTGGAGCCGCCTCGGCTGCTCGGGCTGCGGCAGGTGAACCCGCAGGGGCTTGAGCTGGCCCTGGTGGTGGTGACCCGGGCCGGACGGCAGGGCGCGGTGGAGCGGGAGCTGCTGCTGCGGTTGGTGGAGGCCCTGCGGGCGGCGGGGATTCCCTTGGCGGATGCGGCGGAGTCAGCCAAGGCCTGAGCGGGCCGCGTTCGCATCCAAGGGTCAGTCCCCGCTCACTTCAGCTCCACCAGCGCCGGAAGTTTCCAGGCTCCCGAGAGCACGGCCTGCTTCGGCCCATAAAGCCGGGCCACAAAGAAGAAGGGTCCGGCCGGGGCCGGCAGCCAATTGGCAGCCTTGGCCGGCCCGGGATTCTCCGCCTGCAGCACAATCTCCAGCGAACCATCGGCGCCGTAGCGCAGGCCCGGGGTGCGGTCTCCGATCGAATAGCGGTTGATCGGATTGGGGGTGAGCAGCCGCTGGGGCAGGGTGTACATCGTGATCGACCAGAACTCGCTCACCGGCGGCAGTTGGCCGGGGGGGAAGCGCAGCACCCACTTGCGGCGGCCGTCGAGCAGCTGGCCATCGGGCCCCGTCTGCTGGGAGGCGTAGATGGCCTCGGCGTCGCTGTTGCCGTAGATCCCCAGCATCGCCCCCATCGAGCGGTAGGTGAGGTAGTCGGGCCCGAGCTCCGCTCGGGTGCCGAAGAAGCCGCGGGAGCTGGTCTGGGCCAGGGCCTTGGCCTTGAGCGCCTGGGCCGCGTCCGCCACACCGGCCTCGATCGCGGCCCGGGTGGCTGGATCGAGGCGGGCCGGATCGAAGGGGCGGTCGGCGCCGATGCCGATCCGCGCAAAACGCGCCCGCATCGCCTGCTCACTGGGCACGGTGGGCATGAAGGGCAGCAGGGCATTGAGATAGCCGATGAAGCCGATCCCCTCTGCCGCCTTGGCATCCCAGGCGGGCCAGGCCACCGCCTGAGCGGCGGGCGGCGGGGTGGTGCGGCTGTAGGTGGAGAGGGGAAGCAAGCGGAACTGGGCCTGGATCGCCTGCAGTGCGGCGGTGTCGTCGGGCCCATAGAGCTGGGTGCGCGTGAGCGTTCCCACGAAGTCGGTTTCGGCGCGGAACACCCCGGTGATGCCCGGCGGCACCGTGCCCTGCCAGGTGGGGCCGACGAACAGATAGCGGCCCGCCTGACCGCCGGTGGCGCGCACGCCCGTGTAGGCGAAGTTGTGGGTGTAGAGGTCGAACCACTGGTTCACGTAATACCGCGGCGCCGCCACGGCGGGCAGCTCCAGCACGATCGGCTCGGCGCGCAGATCCAGCCAGGCCCAGGAATAGGGCGTGTCGTTGTTGGGGGTGACGATGTCGGTGTCGGCCGGGGTGTTGAGGCGGCTGTAGTGGCGGAATCGGTTGAAACCGCCCACATAGCCCCCAAAGGCAGGGTTCTGGGTCTGGTTCCAGAAGGTCTGGTAGCCCTGCAGGGGCGCATAGGCGTAGAGCCAGGCCTCCTTGGCGATCGCCCGGGCCTCAGCGGGGGTGGGGGGCTGGAGCGTCCTGGGATCGGGGGTCGCCACGGCAGAGAGCGCGGGCGGCAGCACGGGAGTCTTGGCCGCGACGGTGGGGGCCGCCACTGAGGGGGCGACGACGGGCGCGGCGACGGACCCGGCGGAAGCCGATGAGGCCGGAGTAGCGGTGGTCGGCATCGCAAGAGCGGGGCTCAGAAGCTGGAGGGCGGGCAGACCTCCCCCCAGGAGCGCCGCCGCCAGACGGGAGCGTTGGGCCGCAAGGCGGCGGCGGCTGGCGGAGGCGGGAAGGCGAACGGAAGCCATGGCGCGAAGGAGGGGTTGAGGAGAGGAGCCCTGGGCGTGCAGCCGGGGGGTGATGAATCGGGAACCGCTACCGATCAGAAGGTGGATGGACGGAGCGGCTGGACGGGAGGCGGAAAGGACGTTGCGAAAGGCGGAGGGTTGCCGCGCCGGCCCTGGCCAGCGATCAGGAGCCCGGAGCGCCTGAGCACCCGCGCGATCGAGCCCCTCAGCGCCCGCCCGGCGCCAGCGGCTCGATGTCGTTGAGCTGCCAGCTCTTGGCGAAGTAGGGCTCGGTGGGGCCGTAGAAGCGGAAGTAGGCGAACCAGCCCTTGCCCGGCGTCGTCTGAATCCAGTTCCTGGCGCCCGCCGGCCGCACCGGCCCGAAATCCACATCCACCGAGCCATCGGGATTCGTCACCAGATCGGGCTTGCGGGAGCTGAGATCGGCGGCCCCCTGGGGGGTGATCACCGGCCCACGGCTGAGGTTGTCGTAGAGGGTGATCGACCAGAACTGCTTCACCGGGGCGCCTGCCGGCACCCGCATCCGGTAGGTCTTGCCCCCATCAAGCCACTGGCCGCGGCTGTCCTTGGAGGCCTCCAGATACACCTGGCCGAAGCCCAGCACCCGGCCCTGCAT
>Ga0114973_10000431_pt1 | contig 31651 bp, 53 predicted proteins | sample M_140807_MF_Meta_FD_87025 | JGI IMG/M metagenome (GOLD analysis project Ga0114973, IMG submission 87025) | Freshwater microbial communities from Lake Montjoie, Canada to study carbon cycling - M_140807_MF_MetaG | ecosystem: Environmental > Aquatic > Freshwater > Lake | place: Lake Montjoie... | reverse complement strand
GTAGCACCTGTAAGCATCTAGGAAAAATCGCATTTATTTTTGTGCGTGTCTAGTTTGGTGTGATTGGTTTGTTTTGTCGTCTTGAGTTGCAAGATCGGTGTGCTGCTGCGAGAGGTGAGTTTGGGTCAGCAGGTATTAAATGGTCGGCTGTGAACGGGTCGTTTGTTCTTTTGCCTTCGCCACATATCCAACAGGCAATGGCTGTGTCTCTTATTTGTTTGGCTCTTCTTTTGTAGTCGCCTTTGTAGTGTAGGCGTTCAGGTTTTGGGTGTTGTTTATTCCAAAGTGTTTGACAGTTAGTGCATCGTGTGCTGTTAGTTGTAAGTGTTCGGCAGTTAAGGCAGGGGCGTTGTATTGACATTTGTTTTGCGATGTCGTTGGTTAATTATCTTTGGCACTGTGTTGTTCCAGCGCACTGAGTGGTGTAAGCGTGGGTGTGATGTTCCCATATATTTTACGCTTACCGATGATGGTGACATCATAACTGTGTACATTGATTTCATATAAGTTCCGTTCTCAACATACATCTCAGTCATTCCTCCTGCTACTGCTTGTGTTGCAGCAACAGTTAAACAGATGTTGTTTGGTGTCAAGATTAGTTCGCCTCTTATGCCGTTCATTACATAAGTATTAACATCATCGTTCATGCGACCAACAAATGTTAAAGGTCGTTCGGTTCGGAATATCCAAGAGTTCATAGCCTTACGCATAAGAGGTTTACTGTTAAAGCCTTGTACGCCTCCGATGTAATCGCCACCTTGTGCCATAGCAACAGTCACAGCGTTTGTGTCCTCTAATAACTTTATCATTGCATCAATTACTTGGTCTAGTGATTTTATTATTACACCTTTAAGTTCGTTATCTTTCGGAAAGCGGTACATAAAAGTTTTGTAGTCATCATCTAATTGCATATGATAGTCAAGCCCTAAATCACGAGCGATCTGGAAAGATGCGTTGCGAGCGAATACTGTTGCTCTGCGATCTGATCTTGTGTCTGCTATGTCAAATGTTTTCCCGATGGCTGCTTTATCAAACTGTATAACCATTTCATTGCCGAAAACTTTTCTATATTCATCTGCCTGACTGTCTTCGTTGTCAATAACTATAAATACTTTGCCTGTGTAGTTGCTGTCTTTTAGGGCTTGCATTGTTATGACATCGTGTGGTCTGCCGTGTGTCAAGATGAACATTGCAAACTTTTCTTTATTCAACATCAATACAGTCCTCGCCTCTTAGGTCATTAATTGTTTGCTTAAAAGTTGCGTAACCATTTGCTATAGCGTCATTAGCATCAATAATAATAAGCACTGATTGTTCCATTAAGCGTTGCACTTCAGGTTCTTGATGTGGATAAAACTCTGCGATCTTGCCGTAATTAAACACAAGGTGTCGTGCTGCTGCTGTGAGTAAGAACTCTTCCAAGTTTTTAGGCAAGTTCGCTTTGTAGATGTCGTTGCGTAAAGAAGTTGCTTTTGTTCTGTCCACGAGTTCAGATAGTTGTGGTTCATCACCAACTATTTCATAATGCGGAACAGTTACCGCTTGACTATATTTTGTATCTGTTTCTATGTTTAACGGTTCTCGGTCTAAGTCCACAAGAAGTTGATCTAAAGCATCACCGTCAAACAATGTGCCTTCTAAACCTTCATCAGACGCAACTAACTCTTTCAACAAGTCTGCTAGCCCTGAATCATCGTAAGAAGCAAGGTCGGTTGTTCTATTGTCTGCAAGCAAGATGCGTGTTGCGTCATCGTCATCTTTAGTTTCAATGAACCCTACAGCGATTTGTGACCAGCCTAAAGATTTTGCTGCTCGCCAAGTGTGATTGCCTGCAAGTATTTGGTTTGTGCGCCGATCAACAACTATCGGGCGATATTGTCCGTGTGCTTTTAATGATTCTGAGATTGCGCCGATGTCGCCTTGTCGCACATTCTTCGGGTGTGCTTTAATGCTGTTTACATCTACTGTTGCAAAATCTATTTGTCTCTGTTCCATCTCAATCCTTTTCTATTGTGTATTTTGTGAGGCTTAAAACTATTAGCCTGCCTCCAGATGTTACACCTATCCAAGTTGGTGAGTCACTGTCGCAGAGACACCCAACAGTTCGTTTCGGGTCGGCTTGAAATGTGTGGTTGCAGTTGTGGCAACGGATTTTCATTTGCTTTAGAGTTCTTGACCTTGCGACATCGCAACCTGAATCCTTGAAACAGTAGATCGCAAAGCAACAACCTCTGTTCGTAGCAACTCGTAAGCAACCCTTAACGCATCTCGTTCTTCACGCAAACGATCTAACGCAACTTGCATATCATCGGTGCGTGCCTGCCAGTGTTGTACTTCTGCGTTCAATGAATCGCTCATTAGTTTTCTTCCTCGCTGTTGTGTTCTTCTTCCCATTCACAATATGAGCAAGTGCCATCATCGTTGTTCCAGTTAGCGCAAACACACCTACGATAAGGGTTCACACCTTTTGTTTCATCGTCAGTTCTTAACATTACTTTTCGCCCTTCTTCGTGTGATCTCGTTTTCTAAAGCCTCAACAGTTTCAATCAAATGCTCTGCCTCAACTTGCCCAACACTTAATCTTCTCAAGAACGCTACAGCACTTTCTAAATCTTTGATTGTCATCAGTCCTCTTCATAAAATAAAGTCCTTGTGGCAGCAATACTTCCAACGCTCAAGAGGGGTTGAAAACGGTGGGTGCATACCACAAGGACACTTTGAGCCTATCGGCTGCGATCTCTTAAATACTTTTTCTTGTCACGCTGATACGACCACTGGTAAGCAACCAAAATAAGCGATCTTGTTGCTGCGCCAAGTAGCGCACCCATAACAACTGCCCAAATAATCCAATCTGTTTGAGTGACTTCATCAAATGGGCTTGCTGGCATAAAACCTATGATCAACAAAATCCCGACACCAGTCAGCGAACATAGCAGTTTTGTTTTTGAAGATGGTTCAATCATTATTTGCCTCCGATCTCGTCAATGTTGTAATCAACTTTTTCTACTTTGCACAAGTGTACTCGTTCTTCGTTTAGTGTCATCATTGATTTTAGAAACTCTTGTGCGCCTGTTGTTATGTCTGTGCCATTTGATGCAAGGCTTAACAGGTTCATTAGCCAGTCAAGTGCGCCCATATCCTCTGCCTCATCGTCTGACCAGTCGTTCATCGCCACCACAAGCCTGATTTCAAATAAGGCTGTGTCGCCTGACGAAACTAGTTCTATATGATCTAATGAGTGTTTAGTTACTTTCATCTTGTGTACGCCTCCATTTGAAATAGAATATCGTCTTGTTTTTCTTTCTCTGCTTGTTCAATGAATAGATCAGGCTGACCAAACTTGCTCATCGCAAACAGGCTTGCCTGATAAGCGACTTCGCTGACCTGATCGCAATAAACATCGGTGAGAACACCTTTTGTTTTCGGGTTTTTGCGCCCGTAGTCTCTGCGCACGATATAAAGATCAGACCAGCCAAGTGTGATTGCTACTGAGTAGCCTTTCCCACACGGTAAGACTACTTCAACTGTTTCGCCTTCGCTGTTTGTTCCGCACTCTAAGCGACCTCCTGAGATTGCTAAGAATGTTGGCGCACCAATTTGTTTTAACAGTTCTTGTGGGTCAAAACTTCGTTGCTGATATTTGTTTGCTTTCATTTCTGTTCCTCCTCTTGGTTGATGTTTAGTTTCGGCTTTCGCCTTGTGGGTGTTCAGGGCTTGAACCTGAGTGCCTGCCAGCCACCCGAACTTACTATTAGTTTCCTTTTAAGTAGATGCGAGTAACCGATGTGCCTGAAGGATTCTCAAGTTCTATGCAAACTTGGTTGTCCATCAGTATGTACATTTCTGCACGCTCTGAGTTTTTGTTGATGTGCTTGATGTGTTTCTTGATTTCTTTTGATACTTGTTCAGCGTCAATGTTTTGACCGTTTAGATCGTAGTACTCACCGCCACACCCACAAGCGCAACCTGTGCGCCCCCGATATGTTTTGTCTATCTGATCTAATTTGATTTCGGTTGATAATAACATTTCTAAGTCCTCCTCTTGAACTTTGGTTTATTTTGCGCTTACTGAAGGTGACATTGAAAAAGTGCCCAATGGGTAACAATATTCGCCTTCACCATTCAAACGAATTTTTACTGTTTTGATTTGATTGTGATAAGTAAGGCTAACTGTTTTTGCTGTTCGTTTAACAACTGTGAACCTAAAAACACAATCGTAATCACACGCTGAACGAGCAGATAATTCTTGACCAATTTCAAATTTCTTGTTTACTGTTTCCATTTGAAGTCCCTCTCTTGAACTATCAAGCGTGTTTGCTTGATGTATTAAATATAACCTGACCAACAATAAAAACCTCAACTATCAAACATCTAAAAACACTCTAAAACCCTTATTTTGCGCTGTTTTCAAAGATTTTCTAAAACAATTTTTTTATCACAGACTTTTTAAGGCTGTTTCTGCCACGCTGACCAGCCCACCACATCAAACAACGCTTTCGCCATACGCAGATTCGTGAACGCATCAAGCAGAGGCTCTTGTTCGCAGATTTTGTATTCCTTACAAAATAATCCTGCGTACTGTTTGTGCGATTGCAACCAGTGAACGCCATTCAGTTGCATCAAGCCAGTATCCGATCTGTGCGACCACTCAGTAACTTTTGTTACATTACAAAACTTATCTACAGCATCACCGCCTCTACGATTCGGGCAACAACCTGACTCACGAGCAGAAATCATTTTGACCATAGCCAAATCTTTTGGCAACCAACCAGCAGCCAAAGCAACCTGATCAATCCAAGAACAATCACCCCACATAAACTGTTTCGGGTAAACATAATCGGCTGCAACAACATCTATCGCATCAACACGAACGAGGCTATCTAGATCAACAGCAACACTTCTTAGATCGTTAGGTGCGCTCACAGCGTGAGCAATTCCAGCAAACCAAATAAAACATATACAAATACCTGCAATAACTTTTTTCATATAACTCCGATTCACCTTGTCCTCCTTCTGAACTTGGTTGTTGGTTTATTAGTTTTCTTTGTTCTGTCCTTGACAGATCGTGGCGTAGTCGCTCATCGTTTGCCTCAGTCGGCGTATGCCTCAACCTTATCACTTCTGTTGCTCTTGTTGTTTATACACATATATTTTTATTTCAATGTTTGTGTATCTAGTAAGTAAGTCAGTTTTCTAAATGCCCCCATCGCACTGCCTCAACTGCGATTCCCAACTCTTTTATTATTCGCCCCACACCGTAATTGCTTACAGCGTGATCTACCCTCGTTGCCGAGTGTCACCAACTACCTTGCGAATGGTTTAGGTCTGTGAGTATTCTTCTAGTTATCGGAAACAATTATTTTCTACAAATACATCTCTTAACAACTCTGTACTGATGCCCTAAATGAACTTCGGTATAGCAATCATCTAAAAGTGTTTTGTCTGCAAAGTTCCAGCGTTCGCCATTATCCCAACCTTGACCTAAACAGATTTCACAGTTCTGCACCATCGCTGGAATCGTGTAGGCGTGCAACTGCCTGAAAACTCTGTGCACTTCTTTAAGGCTCGGAAACTTCTCAAACTGTTCCATTACAAGCGGAATAATTTTGCGTGCATCTTCAACACTTTGAAAGGTCAGAAAGTCATCGCTAGTCCACGCACTCTTAACCGTATTGCGTGCAATTTGACTTGTAGGAAACAGACCACAAATGCGATCAATCATTCCTTCAATTTGTGCGGTGTTCATTCTTCCTCCTCTATTAGTTCAATCTATCTTGATGTTTCAATAAATGTTCTACCAGATCATCAAACGGTATCAACAAATGTTTTGATGCACTATAAAAAAAATCTGTAATCTGACGCTGCTTATCAAATCTTTCAACTTGTCGCCAACTTACGTGCGATTTACTTGAAATACAAATCACCGAACCAGTCACTTGTGAAACAAAAACATAAGCCAAAGGTTTTTGAACTTTAGAATCAAAACTTGAAACAGTATCAACGAAAAGACTTTGAAAAGGGTAATCATCAACAGCATCCGTAAAACTGCGACTAGATGACTTTACTTCTAAACAAATATCAGACCAATCAAAAACAATGTCTCGCTCGTGCTTTGTCATAAAATCACGTTCGCTTTGACTTTTAGCGATCTTTATTGGTGGTGCAGTACATCTAACTTTTTGTGTTCTTAAAAGTTCTGCAACATATTCAGCCCATTTCCCACCTTCATAAAAAGATGAAATATAATCAAAAGAACTGTTCACGCTGTGCCCTCATAAAAGTCGTGCATCGCAGGGCGCACCAATTCCTCCCAAGTGCTCAACTTGATCATCACCAAGCCCTCTTTGCCCCAATCGTCAGGCATTAAAATTGCTCGGGTAGGTTTATGCCTTGAACCGTAATCTGCCTCGTTAGAACGCACCTGAGCGTCTATACGAAGCCACGCAGTGACCACTGCGCCTATCTGCTTTCCTGATTTCACTTCATTAGCAAATAAAACATCTTGCCAGTCCTCTTCGTTAGCGTCACCAAACTTGTTTGACGGTGCAACACCAAGACGCTTACGAGCGACACGCTGCTTACTTAAACCTTTTGTGCGTGATCGCTTACCTCTGGCTGTCGGGTCGGCGCAACCTTTAACACGCTTGTTGCCATCTTTAAAAGGTCTGCCAAGCAAACCAAACTTTGGGCAATCTGTTAGCGTGCATTTTTCTTTGTTGCCTTGACAGTCGCCTTTGCGTTCATCATTCATCGTCAGGTTCTTTCTCACCGCAAAAAGGTTTCTGCGGTACAACTCTTTTAATAAAACACGAACATAACCTTGCTCTCATCGCACCCTGTGCCTCTCATCTCTGATCACACGCCGTTCAGCAGGTGTCTTGCCACCATACATACCCCACTTATCATCGGTATCAGGAAACGCCAAAACAAGTTCTAAACATTGTTCAGTAACAGTACAACGAGCGCAAATCTCTCTCGCCTCATTCCAGCCAGCATCGGTAATTGCTAACCGGATGCCAGTTGGAGGAAAGAACACAGTATGTTTAATACCACGACACGCAGCAGCCTCACGCCAATGATCACGCTTTTCAATCATTAAAAAGGTTCTTCAGGTGCGCCAGTTTGCAGATTCATAATATGTTTAATCAACTCTGAACCCTCCTTAGTGGTCAAAGTGTTTAAGTTTTGTTTGCTAAACAATTCTTGAATCAAAGGTGCAACATCGCCATTTAATTTCTCTTTAGCCAACTTAGAAATCAAACCCTTCTGCTTATCTGAAATTAAACCAGTGATTGAAGTGACAGTTGCAGGCTTTGTAAACACTTCTTCAATCTGTTTAATAGTCATCGGACTTGCAGGGTGGTTTTGTTTTGCTTGTTGAACAGGCGCAGGCGTTGTTGCGTGTTCCCAATCCTGTTTAGACCACAGGCTTAAACAGATACCAAACCGCATCGCAGCGTTTCGCAAAAAGTCGCCAACTAATTCTTTTTCATAATCAGGTTTATCTGAACGCACTGAGCCAACACCGATCAACGATTTATTTAACAGCGTGAGAGTTGCCCACATTGTTATCATTCCGTTTGCTTCGTGTGTTGCTGGTCTGCCATCTTGCCAAGCGACAGGTTGCCAATTCCACATCGGGTCAATCTCAATCAAGATTCGTGTGATCTCGCTGTGCGAAACATAACTAAGGTTTATTCCGTTGCGTGGAATTGTTCCCACGATCTTTGGGTCAGGTGTTGCGTATTGTTCTAACACTGCTTTCAGCATTAGTGATTCTGTTTCATTACTCATTAGTTTGCCTTCTTTCTGTGTGTTCTCATCACACGGTACGGGTTTCCTTGCTTCTCATATTGCTTTACTAACTCAGGTTGCTCACTCTTCAATCGGGTCATATCAAACGACATCTTGCCTGCCTGCTGTTTCCACGAAACAACTTGCACACCGTTTACTAAACCGATCTCGCTACCTTTTAACATTTGTGCAATAGCATCTTTTGCTTTCGTTTCCAACTCTGTAGCCTGCTTGCTCTGTTGTCTTGCATCTTCTAACGCAACCAACCAATCAATCACAACAACATCAAGTTCAACACTTGTCGGCTCAACTTTATAGATTCGTGTAATGTCATCGGCAGAAAAGTTATTCAACTCCTCATCAGGCACAACACCCTGATCAATCCAATCACCAAACACTTCTGCCTCTAAACGCAAACTATCTATCGCCTCACGATTCTCAGGACAGCAAACCATACTGATCTTTAAGTCACGGTCAAGAACACTGAACCAAACAGGACAATTCAAAACTGCTTGCTGAGTCCAGCCCTGCCACAACCACTCAACAGGCAAATCGCTTGCATCGTTAATTGAATAGCGTGTAGTTGTTTTCGCTTCAACAACAACACTCGGTTCGTCCCAATGATCAACACCATCAAGCGAAACCGAGAACCTATCCTCACGATAAACCCACTCAGGCGTAGAAATGTTTACACCAAGAAAATCTGACGCTGCTTCAAGCAAAGGTTTCTCTAATAAGTTGCCTCGCCTAAACACTGCCGAATCTGACTGGACTACTGGCTCGTTAAGTTTGTCTGCGAACAGTTCACCACGAGTCTTGTAAGGTGACGCACCCATTAACACTGGTACATCAGACGCACCGAAGACGCACCTGCCTTCCTCATCACGCCATCTACTCAACAACCATTCTTTGCTTCCGTGTTTCTCTTTCAGTATTCGTTCCATTGTTTACCTCCTCAGGTATTTGTTAATTAGATTATTACTCAGGGGTGTTACACAGTTGTTTGCGAATCATTAAACCCAACCATTCCTAAGATGTCTTTAAACAATATATCTGTTTCAACATCTCTATCTTTAACACCGTTCCAATGCTCAACAGTTAAAGTAGTTTCGGTCAGACCTGTAATCTGTCCGTCATATTCTTCACCATTCTTTGTTGTGATTAAATAAAAATCACCGATCTCAATATCCATTAACTTCCCTCCTCTGTTGTTGTTTGTAATTGCCAGCCACAACTATCACAATGAAAGATGTTTGCTAGAAGTGGTTTAGCGCAACCACGACAGGCGATGCCTCTGCGCCTGCGCTGTGCGTGTTCTTTGTAACCCTCATCGTGTGTTCTCATATAGTGCAACATATGATCAGTAATGTTGTTGAACTGTTCACCGCAAACTGCGCACTGGCAAGTTACTTTAGTTTTCATAAGCCCTCGTGAAGTTCCAAACATTAGTGTAATTCAAAGATTTAACTTTGCGTAAAGACTTCACTTGGTTAGTTAAGTTGTTAAAGTTTTTGCGATCATCACTTGAACCGTCAGGCGAGTTATTGTAAACGAACCAATCACATTCGCTAATCAAGTGATCAAGTTCTGTACGTGTCACATCAACGCTGACACCTGTTTTAGTTTTTGTTGCCCGATCTAACACATTGAACAACACTGCGCCTCGTTCATCTATCGCAGCGTTGTCATTAAAGTAGCCTCGTATCTTGCATTCCTCTAAGAACGCTTTACCTAATCTGATTTTCATTTTTAGTTCTCCTCTTGAACTTTGGTAATTTGTTTTCTGACACTTTTTGTTGCCCGTGACCACATCAAACCAAAAGGGTTTTTACCTTCGCTATTAAACTCTGCTTGATAATCCCCATCTGCCAAATACTCTTTGATGGCTGACTCACTCATCTCAACTGTCGTTACTGTTTTTGTTGCCTTGATGATTGTGTAAATTGAACTTGGTTGATCAATGTGAACTTTAACTGTGTCGGTGCTTTCATCTGAACAATACAATCTGCTCTCGTGATCGCTTAACGCCTGACTTGATAATTTTAATTTCATAAGCCCTCCTCTTGACTTATCAAACAAACTGTTTGCTTGATGAGTTAATTATATCAACTGCACCACCAAACCACTCATTCATTTAACCCTTATTCTATAAAGGGCTTACGAGGAGTTGCCCCAACTTTCCGTGTCAAGGCAACTCAACTCGTAGCGCAAAACGGAGAAGGAGTACATCTCACGCCAAACCGAACACTACAACAAAACTTTCATACTTCGCACCATCTCAACAGGCACAGCCAAAATATGATCACACTCATCGCCAGTTAAAGACTGCGCCAAAACAATATGCTTCGGCTTTGCATCAGGCAACAAAAAACCTACCGATTCAACAACAGCAGGTTCAACATCAATGTCAGCAACATCAATCCAAGTAGAAGCAACAGAGTGAGCATCGTGCCAAACAATAAGCACAATCGTTGCCACAAACTACCAGCCTTCTTTTTTACGATCAACACAAAACACAGGTGCTTGAATCGTGATGTTTCTTTCAGGTGTAATAATTGCTAACGCTTGTTGCGGTGCTTCGTGACCGAACCCCATCAACATCGCATACTCGTCAAAACCTTTTAGACTTCCGTTAACAATCATTGACGGTGTAGAAATATATTGATGCCAGTGACCGAGCCACAAAGTTTGAAACGATTTACCTGTAGCCATATATCGTGATTGTTTTCTTGCACGCATACGCATAATTGGTGGATAGATACCGCCGATGCCACCGCCACCTGAAACTTGATCGCCGTGAGTTATTAAATGTCCGTGACCATAAATCTTGATCAACGCATCAGCCGATTCAGGAATATCAAAACTGATTCGCTTATCTAACCTGAAATGTCGTTCAACCATTTTAGATAACAAGTAATCAAAGTTTGTTTTCACTCTCTGTTTCATACGAGGCTTACGAGTAGTCCTGCCGTGATTACCGACAACACTTGTCACAAAACATTTGCCGAACTCATCAGTCAAAAGTTGTAGAGCAGCAGCAACCTGTTCAGACCAAAACAGAAGCGACCCGATCATTGTGTCCTCATTAGTCAAAGCAAGTTCTTCGTGGATATCGCCAGTAAAAATGTCGCCACCTAAGATCACAACAATCCCATCATAAGAAACACCTGATAGATAGTGGCGTGAAAGTTTGATCACATTCTGCGCCCACTTCTCTAAACGCATCACAGCGATCTCACGGTTGTAACAGTTCAAGCCTTCCATCTCATCAACATTCACCACCTCGTCAAAATGTGTATCAGACAAAATAACAACTAATGTTGCTGCCGATAGTTTTGGTTTTGTTGGCACAAGCCACGCTGGAGGATTGATTGCTGTACCTTCAGCACGATCAACGATCTGTAAACATCTTTCAACGCTTTCAAGTTGTGTTGTTAATCGTGCGTTCTGATTAGCGAAACTGTCACGCTGCTTGCGTAGCCTTACCAACTCTGTTTCAAAATGTGTTTGCTGCTCACTTACCAACTCATCTTTAATGCTCATAGGTTCTGTTTCCTAAACCTAGAAACACACTGCCGACCTATATTGTGACCGTTCTTGATCAGCACTCTAGAAATGATTTCTGATTGAATAGTCTCATCAGCCAAAGCAACTAACAAATCTTGGGCATCTTGTTTGCTCAATTTTGTAAGCAACAAATCTATCTTCGGCGATGAACCAGTCTTTTTAGGCTTTTGTTTTTGTATCTCGTCTAATAACTTGCCCATTCAATGTTCCTTCTTCGTGATGATTGATATGTTTTTCTAACTTGTCATCTACCCGATTAACTGTTTTGAAAATCATTCTTAACTGCGACTGAACGATTGCGTGATCTTCACTATTAGTTTTATTTGCTTCTCTTGCTTCTTTCTTAAACGACTGCATAAACCCGACAATAATTGCGCCTATCGCCCCAATAACGGCAACAACTATTGCTGAACTATCCATCAGATAACTTGAGCCTGTAATGGTATCGCATTGAACGCTGCTCGCATCGCCTCAGCGTCATCAGCCATCTTTGGTGACAGTTCAAAGTGAATCCAGTCGCCCATAGGTGCGCCGTGTATTTCTTCTTTTGTGTATACAGACCAAGCACTACGATCACAACGCCAACCTCTTCCGTGAGGTATTGGAAAGTAATCTAAAATACATTCAAGCCCAAACTCGTTAGCGTGTTTCACAACAAAATCCATCGCTTCCATCGCCTGCTTGCGACCACCTTCTTTAATACCTTTAGTGTTTGAAGCGTCTTTGTGGTTTGGTGTAAACCTGAAAGATAGATCAACCGCACGCCCTGTAGCGTGCACAGATAACACACCTTGTTTGCCTCGCATAGAACGATTAACAAAACTTCCGTTGTTCCACAGCGCAGGGTAACGCTTGCAAAGTTCTTTAATAAAAACTGTTAAACCTTTACGCTCGCCAGTTCCCAAACCATCTTTATTACCTGTGTAAGGTCTAATCATTTTATTCGGAAACCTTTTTACCGTTGCCACCAAACGCATCAGATATTTCTTGTGTAGTCAAACTGCCATCAACAGAAGCACGAGCAAGTTTTTCTGCGACCTGTGCAACTGCTGTGAATCCTGCGAGTGCTGCTGCTTTCCAAACAGGAATACCGCCAACGATTGCTGAACCTGTGATGATCGCTAAAGCGTTTGCCATAAAAAGTGCGGTCAATCGTTGTGCTATGTCTTGTGCTTTTTTCATCTGCTAGTCCTTTGCTTTGAAGGTAAGCACCGAGTGTATAACAATCGCTATACCTGTGAGAAGCATCGCCTGCTTAAAAGTTGTGCCCGACAAAGTGATCAGCACTAGCCCTGTGCCAGCAAGTGTCCAAGTGTTATCAATCAAATAATCTAAAAGTTTTTTCATCGTGACCTCTTTACAGGCATTGGCAACATTGTCATCAGACTACCAATAGCGACAAGGCTGCGCCGTTGTGACACAGGGATATTTGAACCGAGCGCAACATAGTTTTCAAACTGTGAACCGAAAATGTCTAAAGTTTTTTCAAACGCTTTTTTAACTTTTGTTGGCGCATCTTGAACTGCTGCAATAAATTGTTCTGCTTGCTGATCTGTTAAAAGTTCTGGCACAATGTTTTCAAAGACCTGTTCGGCTTGTTTCTCAGTAATCGCTTCAAGAATTGCAGGCACAGTTGCGAGTTCAAGTGCTTGTGTTTGACTTAAATCTGATTTCACAACCTCGCTAACTATTGTCACAATCTGTTCAGGGCTTGCGATGCTCAACACTTTGATTACATCAACAAACACTTTCTGATCAATCGGTTGCGGTGCTGTGTCTTTGTTGTTGTTCATAACTGTTAGATTCAATTCTGTTGAAGGCGAAACCATTAAGGGTGGCACAGGTAGGGTAGCGACAGAAACAGGGCTTAAAACGCTTCCTAGAGCGTCTGTTGGCAGAGTTGTTGAAGGCTTTAACGGTTCTGTAGGCTGATCTGATGCTTTTGTTGTTGTCGGTAATCTTGTGGCTAGTGGCAGGCTGGTCGTGGGCTTTATGGTTTCTAATGTGGCTTGTGTTGTGCTGGTTTCGGGCATCGGTAAAGAAGTAACAAATGTTTGAAACGATGTGGTGGTTTCTAGGCGAACTGTGGTGGCTGGTAAAGTTTTGGTGGTTGTTTCTATCTGAGGCATCGGCACTGTGGATACTTCTTGTGGTAGCGGTTGTGTTATCGGTTCAGGTGTGGGTGAAGTTGATACAGGCAAGAATAAAGTCGTAGTTGTCTGTGTCGGTACTAGAACAGTTGTGGTCGTGCTGGCAATCGTTGTGGAAGGTGGCAGTTGAGTTGTCGTTGTTGTTGTGGAAGTTTCTGCGAGAAGGGTTGTTGTAGATGTTGATGCAGGCGGTTTCGTTGTTGTACTTTGCTCTTGTGTTGTGGTGGTTTCTGCGATGGGTTCGCTCGTAGTAGTTGTTGATGATGCGCTGCTAGAAGTAGCAGGCAAAGTAGTTGGCGAGATCGTGGTTGATGAAGTTGTTGTTGTGCTGTACTGATGATTTGCTAATGCTGGTATCGGATAAAAACTAAACAACACAGCAGGAAGCGGAACAAGCCAGCGACTAAATCTTTTCATTTCTGTTCCATTTTCGGAATACTAGTGTAACGATAATGGCGTTTAACGATATTATAAGTACGCAACAGACACTACTGTTCGCCCTCATTTAGGGGTACAATACCGCAACTTAGGCAACATTTATACCGCAACTTAGTAGCAACCACCCCGACTAGCCTAATCAGTGGCAAAGTCCAAAGAACTCTTATCATCGGGGTGGAAACTTTATACTAACTCAATCCATTGTTTGTTCGGTTCAAACCACGCATACTCTTTACCATCATCAGGTTTCGGGGTTGGTGGTTGCCAATCATGGTTGCTGTCCAGTACCCAAGAAGGATACGGCTGAGGTGCGATAAAGATATCTAGGTCAGCGTCATACGAGTAGCCAATACCTGCGTACTGTTTACGGATACGGTTGTTGTACGAGGTTTGTACCCATTCGCCACCGAAAAGATTTGTACAAAACTCTGCACCTTTAGACTCAACTTCAACCCCGTCAACAAGTAGTTCGTTGTTGTGTACGACGATTCCTTGTACGACTTTGCCGTTTTCTATTTTTACAAAATGTGCCATATGTTTTCTCCTAGAAGGTTATTGTTCCTGAACCTGTGAAAGTATAAACAGTTCCAGAAAGTGTAGGCGAGCCTGTTGTTGATGCTGCTGTTCTGCCTGCGTCAATAATTACAACACCGCTACCGCCAGCACCTGAACTTGCTGCACCGTAAGCACCGCCACCGCCACCACCTTTATTCGCTGTGCCGTTTTGTGGGTTATCTGTGTTATTTCTGCCACCATTACCGCCACCGCCATTACCGCCGAGCCCTTGCTGAAATAGACCGTCAATTCCGCCACCGCCACCGCCTGCATAATAAACGCCGTTATAAAGTGACCCTGCGCCACCGTTACCAGCATTTTGGAAAGTTGCAGTATTGCCTACTACACCAGCACCGCCACCACCACCACCAGCGGTAAATGTTGCGGCATCTGTCAAACCTGCACCGCCGTTATTGCCTTGACTAGGCGAAGTGCTTGGTGTGTTACCAGCACCACCAGCACCGCCCGGTCCAGCGCCACCGCCACCACCTGACGCACCAGCAGTGCCGACATTTGGTGCATTGTAATAAGTACCGCCACCACCACCACCAGCAGAAGTCAAAGTAGTAATGCCAGTACCAGAAATTGTTGAACTGCCACCAGATAAACCGTCAACATTTGTGGTCACTGCTGCACCACCAAGTCCAACAGTAATTGTGTAAGTCGCACCAAGTGTTAAAAGAATATCTGATGCAGTACGAAATCCGCCAGCGCCACCACCACCAAGTCCACCGCCAGACGCACCGCCACCGACAACTAAATAGTTTGCAACCAACAGACCATCACCTGTAGGAAAGCCCCAAGCACTTAACGCTGTACCAACTAAACCACGATTATCAAAACGCATCAGAAAGTAATCGTTCCACTACCAGTAAAAGTATAAACAGTTCCCGACAAAGTTGGTGAGCCAGTTGTTGATGCTGCGACTTGTCCTGCGTCAATGATCACAACACCACTACCGCCAGCGCCAGCAGCACCAACACTGCCTTCATTTCGTGAGCCACCGCCACCGCCGCCAGTGTTTGCTGTACCTGCTGTAGCGTTCGCTGCTTGTTTAGAACCTGCACCGCCACCACCATTACCGCCTGCACCACCCGAACCACCTGCTGCCTCGCCACAACCACCGCCACCGCCTGCATAAAAAATGCTGTTGTAACTTGTACCTGCACCGCCAGCACCACCGAAACCATTTAAAAGACTTTCTGTACCATTTGCCCCAACTGCTGACGCACCACCGCCACCACCGCCAGCCTGCGATGTAGTCGCTGCACCTGTGCCACCGTTATTGCCCTGACTTGGTGATGTACTTGGTGTGTTACCTGCACCGCCAGTCAAGGGTGCGTTCTGTGCATTACCACCACCACCAGAGCCACCGCTACTACCAGCAATACCGCTAGTCGCTGAACCAGCACCACCACCGCCAGCCGAAGTAACAGTTGTGATACCTGTGCCTGATATCTCTGAAGTCGCACCACTAGTACCGTTGCTAGTTCTTGCAGTTGCAGCAGCACCGCCAAGACCTACCGTAATTGTATAAGTCGCACCTGAAGTTAATGTGATTGCTGACGCTTCACGATAACCACCAGCACCACCACCACCGCCAAACATACCGCCACCGCCACCGCCACCGATAACAAGCAAGTTTGTTAAACCGTCACCTGTAGGAAAACTCCAAGAAGATAAAGCAGTACCAACCCTAGTACGAGGTGCGTGCGGTCTACCCACAAAAACCTAAGCCGTGATTCGGTTCACATATCCGAACAAAGAAACCTGAGATGCTGTAGCAGCGAACGCTCGCACAACTTTTGCCGTAGCATTACCCTGAATTACTAGACCAGCACAAATCAAAACAAGTCCAGCCTGAGAAGTAAGCGTTGATTTGATTACATCTTTAGGCGAAGTCACACCACCAAACTCAACAGTCAAAACAACTGTGCTTGAATGGTTGTTGTATGCGTACAACCACAACTCATCAATAGTTGTTGCAGTAGATGACGCTGTGTGAATTGCTGTGCCTGCCGTAGCAGTAGCGACAACGAGGATACCTAGACCATCGCCTGTAGTGCCTGCTGGTTGTAACGCTAATTTTGTAAAAGTTGCCATTGTGTCTCTTTCTAACCTAGTACTTGATTTGCAAGAATGTTTTGATCGCTATCAGCAGCACCACCCGAACCACCAAGATTAGCAATCCAAGTATTAGTTGCCTGCTTAATCAAAGTCGCCACCTGATATTGACCAAGAATAAGAGAAGTAGAAAGCGAATTGACTGTCACGCCTGCGCCAGCAGTCAAAGTAACTGCGCCTGCACCCAACTGAATAACCTGTATGCGAACGCCAACAGCGAACGCTACAGAGGCGTTTGGTGGGATTGTGAGCGTGCTTGCTGAAGCGTTGCTCATCGTAACCTGTTTGCCTGAATCAGTTAAAACAAGTGTGTACGAAGTTCCAGTTTGAGTGTTTACATCATCAGACCAAACGCTGTCCTGAAGCGTGGTCATTTGTGCAGCGGTCAGGATTTGCGCTGCTGTAAACGATTGGCGTGCCATTTCGGTTATTGTACACTAAGCAAGGGCGTTGTCGCCATCAAGTGTGCCGAACACGGCATCGTCAAGAATCAGTTGATACAAGATTTCAGCGTTAAACAAACCAACAGAAACACGATGCTCGCCTGCCGTAATCTGATGGTTCAATCTTTCAATCGCATAAAAATCTGTTACCGATGCAGGCGAACCAGTAGTGAAAGTTCGCTTTATAGAAACTGTGTCTTGCAACTCTAAAGCGTTAATCGTGTTGCGGTTGCCAGCCGACATCGCAGAAACCAGCAAACCTAGATCATCAAAACGGTATTGCGGTTCTTTATATAAGCCCAACAGATAGTTTGCCAAAGTCAGCGCAGCAGTATTATTTTCAAGCAACAAATCGTTTAACGCCAAAGTAGAAACACCAAACTCGGTTTGGGAAGCAGCATCGTCAGCAGGTTGAACAACACCACCTTGAACTGTTGCCTGAACCCTGTTATATAGAAACTCTTGACCATAAATAACCGATAACGCTGTGTAAGGAATGTTCGTACCATCATCAGCGAACACTGCCGAAATAGTTGCGAAGGTTGCTGCGAGGCGATCAGTGAAAGTTAGTTTGCCATCAGCAGAGATAAAACAAGCACCCTGTTCACTTGTGGCGATCTGTTGCAGATAGGTTAAGGCGTTTGTGTTTGCATCAATTTGGAAAGCACCTAGCGTTGTTAAACCTGTAGCAATATCTCGTGTCGTAGCAGGGTAAGCGATTTCAGGTAAATCTAAAAGATAGCCAACCCTCGCACCCGATAACTGTACTGATGGTGTGATGTCTGCTTCAACAACTGTGTTCGCTAATAAAACAAAATCATCAGCAGAAGTAATTTCAACTGTACTCAAGTTGTGATTGTATTGAACATCAATGTCAGTGATACGCCCTGTAAACAAAGGATTCGCACCCGAAGTAACTGTAACTTTTCTGCGAGGCACAACACCCGAACGACCTGCTGTTGCATCGTAGTAAGGCGAGGCTGTGTTGATCGGGTCAAACCTTCTATCGTTATTTAACAAAGTGATTGAACATTGACCTGCACCAAATTGTGCGAACTGATCTTGCCGACCACGAGTAATAGAAATGTTTTGACAAAACTCGGTAATATCTACACCGTCAAGGTTTCCATCTAAAACATATTCAGTATTATCTAAAACGCCTGCTACAGCGTCATCTAAACGAAACTGGTTTGCAATAAAACCAACCTCAGCAAGAACAGTTAGAACTTCACCCGATGCAAGAGTTGTTGCCACTATGCCACCGTAATCGGAATAGCACCGTTCGTTCGCTCATACCTTTTCAAAGCATTAACAATCTGTGTACCAATATCTTTACCATCAGCGCCCATACCTGCGGTAACAGAAATGTTGTATGTGTTGCCCATATTACCTAAACGATCTAACGGAATAATTGCTTCTGCACCTGACTCGCCAACCATACCGAGCATCGCTTTGGTAACAATTCCACCATTAGCAAAAGGTGTTGCCCGTCTAGCGAACAAAGCGTCTGCTTGATCTTGAGTTATGAAACCTCTGCTTACGGCAGTTTGTTCAGCGATATTTGACATAGAACCACCAAAAGCAGAAGGAATTGTTATCGTTGCGACAACATCAGCAACAGTTTGAACAACATCAATAACAGCATCAGTTATCGGTGTGACAACTGCGCTTGCAACACTTTTGACAACCGTAGCAACAGCAGGAATAACAACATTTGAATCAGCAGCGTCAGCAGCGTCAGCAGCAGCACGATCTTTTTTAGAAACACCTTTAGCAGCGTCACTTCGTTCTTGTTCAGCCTTTGCCAAATCTCTTGTGGCTGCAGCCAATTTCTCATAGGCAGTAACACGATCTTCGGCTGCTTGTCGTTCTTCTTGCTCAGCGTCAGTCAATAGTTTTAATGCTTCTGTATAGGCATCACTACCAACTGTTGCACCATTAACAAGTTCATTTAGTTTTGCTTGCGCTTCATTGACAGAAGTTTGTGCATCAGCCTGAGCGATAGAAGCATCTTCAGCAGCCATCTTTGCATCAGCGACAGCCCGTTCAGCAGCAGCAATCTCTTTCAAAGTTGGGGTATCAGTACGAAGTTTCTTTAATTCTTTCTCAGCATCAGCGACAGATTTAATTGAATCACGCACACTGAACTTTGATTCAGCCAGTTTAATTTCGGCTTCACGGATTTCTTGTGGCGTTGTCTCTTTATCTTTGCGTAATTTTGCAAGGTCTTTTTCTGCTTCAAGAACAGCGAAGTTTGCTTCCTCAACATTAAACTTTGCTTTTTCTAATTTAATTTCACCTGATTCAATATCAAATGGATCAACTTTCTCACGCAATTTTTGTAATGTTTCCTCAGCGTCTTTGATTGCTTGAACACTGTCTGCAGCCGAAATGTTTGCTTTAATTAAGTTTCGTTGAGCGTCAGCGAATTCTTTAGTTTGCTTTACTACTTCTTTGCTGTCTAACGCAAATCCTTTAGTAATTTTATTAAAGTTCGCTTGCGCATTAGCGGTAGCCGATATCGCTTCCGAAAGTTTTAGATTAGATTCTGTAACACCTTTAGTCGCATCACGCATTGATCGTTGCGCTGTTGTCACGCCTTTAACTGCGTCAATGTATTTTTCTAACGCTTTCTTGGCTTTCTCAATAGCAGACTCACCGCCACCGCCACCGCCACCGCCACCGCCACCAGTATCAATATTAACACCACCACCTGAAACAGTTGGTGTAAGAAAACTACCGCCTCGCTCAGCGTTCTTAACTGCCTGAATTGCACCAAGGGTCTTAAAGATTTGTGTTGAAGCCTTCTGTGCATCTGTAGCGATACGCCCGAAAGAAATGTGGCTTGTATAAGTTAATTCCGTTAAACCAGCACCAAAAAGATTCGCTGCTTTAATCATTACATTTATAACAAATACAAACTTGTTGTATAAATCTATAAAAGCATTTACTAAATCTTCTACAAGCCTTATAACAAAGTTAATTACAATGTGTACTACTTTGCGAAATCCTTCAAACTTTAGATATGCTGCGACTACAGCAACACCGAGAGCAATAAAAGCAGCAACAATAATACCAATCGGGTTTGTTAATAAAGCAGCAGTAAACAAATTTTGAGAAATAGTAGCAGCAATCGCAATTAAACGAAAAGCAGTAAACAACGAAATTAAAACAAGCATCGCATTACCGAACTTGCCCATATTTTCTATAACATTCAAGAACTCACTACCAAGATATTTAAGACCAGCCCCAATACCTTCTGTGCCAACAATTTCAGCAAACCTAGTCATAACAGGCATAATTGAATCTTGAACAACACCTAACAAAGATTTATACATCGGAATCAAAGCAGTACCGAGCGTGCTTTTAAGATCATCAAATTGTGCCTTCAAAGTCTTTTGTGTATTCGCTACACCATCAGAAGTTCTTGCATAGTCACCTTGAGCAAGGCTTGTATCTTTCAAAATCAAAGCATAAGCAGCCTGCGTTTTAGCATTGATATCTAGATTGCCTGCGCCACTATAAAGCCCCATATTTAATGCTTCTTGTTTAAGCCTCACATCATTGATTGCGACACCGAAACGCTTTAATGGTTCTGTTTCACCTGATAACCCTGAACGCAGTGCAGTGATCGCTTCATCAACACTCGTGTTATTAAACGAAGCAAGATCGCCAGCCAACTGAACGAGAGTCGTGGACATTTCTACCGCTTGTGGTTGGGCGACACCGAACGCTTGCAAAAGATTGCCGTATGTGCCAGTTGCTTCTAGTGCAGCCTGTTTAGAAATACCCATTGACTTTGCAGCAGTAGAAGCAAAATCTGTTACCGCTTTAGATGACGCACCGAAAACGACATTAACTTTTGATTGTGATTCTTCAAGATTAGAAGCAGCGTCAATCAGGTTCTTGCCAATTACACCTGCCACAACGCCAGCGACAGCACCAAACTTTGCAAGATTTTTTACACCGTTAGTAAGAGCACTATCAAAAGTTCGTAAACCGAATGTCGCTTTATTTCCTGCGCCTTCAAGTTTCTTAAAATCCGAGATCGCCTTCTTTATTCCCTTTGCATCAAAATCGGAAACAATGTTTACACCAACAGCCATAAATGCACCTTACTTTTGATTGCTCATAATTGCTTTAGTTGTATGAGCATCAACTTTTTTTATGATCACTAAAACATCTTGTTCAATCATTTTCTCGTTCGCTTTAATAGCACCGTACAAGATACGAGAACGACCACCGTTGCCTTGTGATTGAATTGATTTAGTTTTGTCTAAATTGGCAATAAACTTTTGACCTGCTGAAGCACCTGCACCCCTAGCACCCTTAGTTACCGAGCCAGCAATATCGTAAACAGAACCACCTGCATCGTTTTGTTGGATACGCAAGATCACACTGTTACGAGTACCGCCACGCAAAGAACCTGTACCTGCTTTAGGTTTCACACTTTTCTTTGCTACAGCACCGTTATATGGTGGCAACCGTGACTTGCTTTGAAGTCTGCCACCTGATGTATGCCAATTAAGTAAAGGCTCATCAGGAAAGTGACTGCCAACCAATGTTGCTAAAGGTTGAGAAGCATTAACCAAGTCTTTGCGAAGCGCATCATACAAATCTTTCTCATAGTTCTTGAGATAATAAAGTGTTTCGCTTATCCCATAAAACTTTAATGCGGTTGCCATAGCCGAACATCATACAACTAACGGCGTTTCGTTTGCGATTGCTTAACAACCCAACGATGATAAGCCAACATCGTGTTCAACATTGATTCACTCTCATTAAGTAAAACTGTTGGCGCAATATGATATTCGTGAGCAAGATGAGCGATTAGCCAGTGTGCGGAATCATCACCAAACTTTATTTCTCTAAAGGGTTTTCACCCTCATCTCGTGGCGTTACCTGTGCGACAGTAGCAATCCAATCGGGGTCAAACTTTAATTTAGTTTTGTTCCGATGAGTGAGCGCAGACCACGCAAGCCAAGCAAGATCAGTTAAACGCATCTCAGTTTCAAACTTAACAACAGATCGTTGCCAAGTTCTTTCAAAGCCAACAAAGTCAGCGAACACAGCATCAACAGGTTCAATCGTGCCGTCAAGATATTCAACTTGTAAAGCAATTTTCATTACTACTCCTTCTAATAGTTTTTAATTAAACAGTTGTTTTAACGAGTGTTCCACCAGTGAACGAAAGACTTGTCATCATTAACTCACCGATTCCGCCAGCCACAGGTGTATGCGCTGCCAAGAACGCATTTGAAATCGTGTAGGTCGGGTTCGTTGCTGACACCGCACCGCTATCGGCACGAATAATTAAAGTTGTAGTTGTACCAACAAGAGGATAAATTGTTGCTTCAACTTGGCTTGTTGCGAAGTCTTGCATAAACTCAATATCAACAGAATTGTTTTGCAGCCCACCAGTGAACTTGTGTCCACCATCTCCGAACGCCGTTACCTCAACGCTGTCCACTTCGTAATTCAGGGTTACGGAATTAGATTTCGTGGAAAGATCAATCGCATTCACAGTTACAAGTGCGTTGGTTAAAACTTTAACAGCCATATTTATTTGTCCATTTCTTTCGGTTCTTGTTTGAGTACTTTAACATTAACTTCTGCTAAGTGTCCACCATCAACAAGCGCATCAACATTCAAGCCTTCAAGATCATCGCCGTTAATGTTGTCGCCCTGTTTACCTAGTGTGAAGTTTTCGCTAATAACTTTATAGTTTGTCATCAGATTCCTATCCGTGAACAGTTACTTGAAATTGGATTTGTAAAAACTCTGCATCAGCAGAACTTAAACTTGTTATGTTCGCACCCGATGGTAGCACCAAAGTTTGGCACACGCCACCAAGTGTTTTATCTGATTCAATCGCTGCACGAATACTGGTAGCACCTGAGTAGGAAAGATAACCATCTAAAGTAGCGAACGCAGTCCGATCAACATATCTGCCAACAATCACGAACACAGTCCACTCCATAGTGACATCACCGCCACCCATCGCACGATGATAATTGACAGAGTTCAAAACAGGAAACGCCAACGGTGGGTTTAGTTGCTCAGGTTGAAAAGAAGTTGCACGCAAACCTGTAACAGTTGCGAGATTAGTTGCTAGACCTGTAGCGACCTGTGAAATAGTTGCAGGCATTAAGCGATACCGAATCTGCGATACGGTGACAATAGATCACGCACATCAGGATCAACAGCCCTAACAGTGATCGCCATATCAGCGAACCCAACAACACCTAGAGAAGCGTTCAGGCGTGCAAACTGGCGCATAGCGAGCAGAATTGTGGCTTGGTTAATATCATCAGGCACAGCAGACCAACCCCAAACCGTAGTCACCTGCACAGTTTCAAACGCTGGCGTAGTCAGCATCGGAAAGGTGTTACCACCAACCATTCGTGCCGATTCGTAAGGTCGTGAAAAGATCGGAACATTTCTAGGCTGTAGCACATAATCTGTGCCTTGTGTCAAAGTCTGAGCGTAAGTGCCATCACCTGTTGAATCAATCTTGATCGTAATAGTTGTAGTCGCAACATCTCTACCGAACACCAAAAGATATTCGTTGTAAGGAAACATCGGAACAGCAGTGCTAGTCGTCTGATAAAAGAACCTTCCTGTATAGCCATCAATGCGCCGAGAAGCAGACTCAACAGCGTTCTCTAAAAGCGTGTCATCAGTTGAATCAGTTATGCGTAAAGCAGCCTTCAATTCAGCCAGCGTGCAATAACCGTTTGTGATTGCCATATTTTATTCTTTCTTTTTTTTACCACGATTCAATGATGCTGTTTCTTTTTCTACTTCTTGCACAGCAACTTCAACATCTATTTCAGGTGTCATATATTTATGATCAAAGCCTGCTTCACGAAGCGCAACATCAACTGAGGCGACACGATCTTTCAAGCCTCTGCGCTCGTAGGCTGCACGCTCTACAAGTAGTGCTTCAATATATTTGCTCATTTGTTTTCTCCGTAAATAGTTAGGGTTGCTGACACCCTGAAGGATATCAGCAACCCGAACAACTATTTGATCAACTTAGAAAGTTGGTGTAATCAATCCTGTGCCGTTGATTTGTGCCCAAGCGTTAGGGTAACGATTTGCTGTTACTGCGCTGTAGCCGTAAACAATCATTGTCACATCAAGTTCTGCACCTTTAGGTTGCTCAAAGCGAAGCATCATTGGTGTTCCATCGCCCTGTTCCCACAAGTGCAACTCTTGAGAGTTACCGATGTAGATGGTGTCTTGATCTGTTCCAGTTCCTTTATTCACCGCAACGGTTGCATCTGTGTAAACAGGCAAACCTAAAATGCTGTAACCAGAGTTGCCGTACTGAACTGCGCCTGAACCGTATGCGTATGCAGGCTGACCTGAACTTGACGGTGTTGGTACAGCCAGTGGTCGTGATTGACCATCAACTGCTGCCAAAATAAAAGCAAGTCGGCGTGGGTGCATAATCATCACGTTCGGTCCAGCGAAGAAAGTTGTTTGAACTTTCTGAACTGAATCAACAAGTTTTGGATAAAGTTCCGCAACTGTTGGTGAAGCATCGGTGTAAGTCACCGCTTGACCAGCCGATGAGAACAATTCAGCGACTACTGCTGTGTTCAAAACGGTGTTGTATGAAGAAACAAGATCAGCCATAACGAGACTGTCAATGTTTGTTCCACGCTCAAGTGATTGGCGAGAAACATTTTGCTGACCAGCGATAGTTACAACACTGATATCTAGTTTTGTGTCGTCCATATTTGTTTCTTGAACTGCTGCACCTTCTGTCTGTGCTGCTGTTGCCGAACCAGTTGTTACCTTGCTGAGGCTGATTGTTAAGCCTTGTGCAGGTAGTTGATGTTTGCGAGCGAGGTCTGCTGTTACACGACCTGCACGAGCGAACGGTGCAGCAAGATCAGTTAAGAATTGCGGAACCATTAAGCCAGCGAAGTTTGCGCTAGTCACATCACGGCGTTCAATTTTTTCTTCGTTCATATGGCGAGCCAAACGCTGTTGCGCTGCGAAGTCGTTGTTGAATTGTGCTGCGAAAGCGTCAGAAACAAATGATGTTTCGGATTGTGGCGAGTAGGTGCGTGCCTCAGCCTTTACGACTGTTCCACCGACAGCAATATCAAACTTCTTTTCTTTACGAAGTTCTGATGCCTCTGCTGAACGCTTTTCAAGTTCAACGTGCTTTTCAATTTGCTCATCAAGTGAACGAACCTCAGCGAGAGTTGCAGTGATATCTGCATCTTCCTCAACTGATAACTCTCGTGCTTCTGTTTGTGCTGCGACAACAACTGCTTCTGCTTTTGCAAGTGCAGCGTCACGCTTTTCAATAAGTGATTTACTAAATGACATTCTGACCTCCTGTGGTCAATCGGTTTATTTTTTATCCGAGTGTTAGAGGTAGTGACCCAATCGGGTCGGCTGCTTAACGGCTGCGTAACTTCTCTACCGCTATCTGCGATTTTCGCAAACGCAATAGTGAAGTCGGTGCGATAGTAACAGATTCATTTATTGAACGCAACTCGGCAACAGTTTCTTCATAAGCAGGAAAGGTGACAACGCTGACATCAAACAGTTGCACTTCTTTTAGTTCACGCACAGAACGATCATTTGACCAAGAATCTTTTATAGTGCGAAAAGCAAAACTCATTTGTGAAAGGTCGCCACGTTTCATCGCAGATATAATTCTTGCAGCGTCAGGGTTGCTTGGGTCTAGGTCTGCTTCAACACGCAAGCCACGATCATCTTCTTCCAATACAAGTGTTCCCGATTTTGTTCTTGCCAGTGGTACGCCTTCGTGATCAATCAGCAAGCGAACATCTGCGCCATCGTTCAAAGTTTTTGCGAACGCACCACGCTTAACATATTCTGTAAATGGCATCGGTTCTGAAGGTGAGTCAAACACTGAGGCGTAACCGATCAAAGTGTTGCCATCGCCTTCAGCACGCATCTCAAGATTGCTGTATGCGATAGTTCTTTTTTCATCAATCGGTTTAGCAATCCAATTAAATGTTTTGGTCATAGTTTTCTCACTTTACATTGTTTCATCTAAGTTTGCCACAACTCGCTCAGCGTATGCTTGTGCTCTTCGTGCGCTTGCTTTACTCGCACCGCCACCCCATAGCAACATCGCTACAAGACCAGCAGTAATTTCATCGCCTTGCACAGCGTCTAGATCAACAATGTGGCGTGCAATCCACGGCGATATTTTGCGCCACTTATTTTCGCTCAACGCTTCACCATTCGCCATTTTGCGTGCATCTTCAACTGTTTGCGGTACAAGACCATCACCCGAGAAGCCCTGCTCGTGTAATGCTAAACCTCGTTTTGCTGACGCTCGCATAAACGCTGGCACAGATAAATTGACTGCCCGATACTCATCAGATTGAGGTTCATTTATATCAACAACTTCTTCAACCGCTAATTGCATTATGTCTGTATCTGTTATCGCACCACCAAACACCCAAGCATCACAGGTTCTTTCTCCAGCACACTTAAAATCAAAGATTTCACAATAACCAAAGTTTGCTTTTTCAACAATCGCAGTTGCCTCTATGCCTGAATCTAATCCTTTTTCAATACAAGAAATCATTTCACTAGTCTGAATAAATGCTGCACAATTTGCACAGCGTGACTGTTTGGCAATTTCTGAAGTTGTTTTGAACAGTTCACCTTTTGCTATCCAAAACTCATTATTTGATAGTTCAGGGTTCATCGGTCCATAATTCGCAACTTCAACTGCGTTCAATCTGTTTTTAAGATTCACAGAAATATCTTGAGTTGCTATTGGGCACTCGTTGATAATTTCTTCTTGATTCATAACAATCTGATCATCATCGCCGATCATTATTATTTGGTTAGACATATCAATCCAAATCAGGTGTTAAAACACGAACATTAGTTGTACCAGTATTTGTCACACCATACAAACTTTCACCAAATGGAACAATAATTGTGATCGTTTGATTGTTTGGTAAATGCAAACCATCAGATGTAGTCACTGCACTATTGCCCAAATATGTGCTGCCACTTGTTGAGTGAAAGTAACAAGTACGAGGTTGATTATCTGCTGCGATAAGTAGTGTTGCTGAAGTTGTTACTGTTACTGATTTTGAAATCATAAATGTTTCCTACTTTTCAGGTGGTAATGCGTCAGTGCCAACAACAGGCGTTGAGGCTGGCGCAATAAAAGTATTACCACCATCGTAAGGTTCACGGTTTTCAATCTCTCGTGCCTCATTAGGTGTCATCGTGCCTGAAAGGATCTGCAACTGCTGAGCCTTAACACGGGTCATCAAGTCTGCTCGCAAGAACTCTGACGCATTGAAACGAACCTGTTGAGTTAGTGGCAACATTTCGCTGAACGCTGTTTCTAATCTACGAACCCAACCAAGAAGTGTGTATTGATAGAACGCTGAACCTACTGCTTCAAGGTTTTGGTATGTTTGCGAGTCCCCACCTGTACCAATAATCAGATGCAACGGTATCCGATACACACGAGCGATATCACGGATAATAGATTCTTTGTGTTCCAACATTTGCATATCGGCAGCACTAGTTGTTATTGGTCGCCATTTCAAACCGCCTTGCAATACTGCTGGCTTGCGATGTTTATAGTGTGCCTCTTCCCACGAGTCACGAATCTGTCTTGCTTGATCAGGTGTTAGTGCACCATCAGTTTCTAATACTGATGATGGTGTTGCGCCTTCGCCGTAGAACTGTGCGAGAAATCTGTCCATCGCTAAACCCATACCGATCGTGTTTCGCATTGTTTCAATGGGTGAAACGCCTCGCACCTGATTAGGAAGTATCAGCCAGTGAATAGCACGAATGTCTTTGCTGTTGTATTGAACTTTGCCGAGATCATAAATTGTGTCGGTGTCTGCGTAAGTTATTTTTTTTATTGCGTTCGGGTGAATGTTTCGCATTTCAACAGGTAAACCGTTTGCGCCTCTTGGTGCATAAATGTAGGCGTTGCCGTGTAAGGCGAGTGTTGCCATTGTTTGATGAACGAACTCAAACATATTCTGCCTATCATTAGGTCTTTGAAGTACTGATGGTGTTGGCAGTTTTTCTATACGACCACCACGAGTACGAGTAAGTTCTAGAGGCATCGCAGCAATAGAATCAGCGAGAATAGTTACAGCAGAAACAACTGCACTATGAGCAAACGCAGTTAATTCTGTTACGATCTCGCCTGTGTAATTTGGATAATAAGGTCGTGCAGTTATTTGGTATGGGTCAATAGAAGTCGGCAGCGCACGCTGTTCAGACCTACGAAACAAACTCATACTGTAAAGCCTCCAGCAACAATCAAAATTATTCCTGAAACAATAACACTAATCGGAACACTAAATGATGCGATGCCACCAACAACAAGTATTGCGCCAACAATTTCCATCGCCGTAGTTATGTTTTGTTTGTTTATCATTTCCAAATGTCCAGTACTGAAGGTTGTATAACTGCTGTCGCTCTAGTTGTCGCACGATCTAATGCCATAACCATAGCAATACAAGCATCAATCTTGCGCCTTGATTTGCCTTTACTTAAACGCCAGCCTGTATCAGTCATGCGTTGCGCTGCTGACAAGACTTGATCTGTGAAAGTTGGTGAGCCATCGTGCGCAACTTTGTTGTTCACAATCATTTCATAGGCGTTACCGCACGCAGGTATCATTCGTGCAGCAGATTGCCCGAACTCAACCATCGGCAAACCGTCATCGCTTAATGCTTCAGCGCTTCTTTGAAAGTAGGCAGGGTCATAAGCGAACTCTTGTACCTGATAAGTCTGATGAAGTTCACGCAAATACTTTTCAACATCAGCAACATCAACGCCTTCTAAACTTGGTTGCCAAATCTTTGCACGAACAACAACTTTTTCACCCTGCGGTTGAGCGATAACCACCCCGATACTGTCGTGTTTTAGAGCCATATCAATACCAATCCAAACAGGTTCAGTCGTGTTTAGATCAAGATTGGATACGCATTGTTCCCAACCGCCTACAGGTAGCCACGATTCTTGCGACCTTACCCACTGATTGAGTCGCCAGCGTCTCATTCCCATCTCGGAAGTTTGTTTAACAGCAACAGCAAGGTCGTCAGGGTCAAGAAGTTTCTCAGCAAGGTTAGGGTTTGCTATGCGCCACGCTTTGCGGTCATCAATGGCGCAATCTGTTGGTGCTTCCCACCACCAAAACCCGAAACTGTCATCATCAACTTCATTTGATGCAACTTGTTTGCCGTATTGATATAACTTGCCTGCGAGTGAATCTAAATCGTAGCCAGCAGTCGTGATGCTGATTGTTAATGGTTCTATTCGTGCGCCTGAGCCTAAAGTCATTTGATCGTATAGATCGTGGCTTGATTGCCCCCACAACTCATCAAACAGCACGAGTGATGGATTGAGTCCAGCCTGTCCTTTGAAGTCTGATGAGAGAACACGGAACACAGAACCGAAGCGTGGCATCTCAATCGCATCACGATAAATCTTTGATTCAGCATTAAGCAAAGGACTGTTCACTATTTGTTGTTTCGCTTCGTTAAAAATGATGCGTGCTTGTTGCCTGTCGTTTGCTACTGCGTAAACTTCTGAACCTGATTCGCCTGCGATCATTCCGTAAACACCAACAGCAGACAACATCAAAGACTTGCCTTGCTTGCGAGGTAAACCGATTAGCGCACGCCGATAACGAAGCCTGCCTGTTACATCGTCACGCTCATACAGTGAACGCAACAACCACTTCTGCCAGTTAGTGAACTGTAAAGGCTGACCTGATCTGAAACCTTTGAGAACATTAAAATAGTTTTGAGCAAAATCAATTATTTCATCGCCATCAGTTGAAACATTTTTGCGTGCCGTATAAAAGGCTGGTTTCCATTTATCTGCTGGTTGAACGCTTTTTGGCAATCCGTTTGTGTAAGTCGCTGAACTCGTGCTTTGTTGTTTCACCTGTTCCTAACAATCCTCGCTCCGATGGGCTGAACCCCACTTGCCCTAATAGTGTAATGATTTGGCGATCTACTTCACGCAAGGCACGCCGTTCACGCCATAAAGTTTGATCGTTCTGCAACATAATTCTTAACCGTGTTCTTTCCTCTGTCGCTTCGCATAACATCAAAACTAGTTCGGTATCCATATTTTGTTTAAGCCAACTCGCACCCGACTGCCAAACTTGATTCCAGAGCGCAGTGCCTTGTGCGCCCATTGGTCTTGATGGTTCAGGGATATGTGATGAAGCAATCGTTGTGATCTGAGCCATTGGAACTATTGCAGGTAGTTTGCGCCCTGAAGGATTGCCGATGCGCTGTTTACGCTCAACAGGTTTACGATTAGAACCGCCTGAACCTTTGCCACCCATTCACTTAGTATGGCACAAGATCACGCTGCAACAGAAGTTGTACGAAGAATCTGTTTGATGTGTTTGCACTCAACTTTGCGAAATGTGTTATGTGGGCAACTGCAAGACCAACCTAAATCGCTTTGAGAGATTTCATAGAATCTGTCGCCTGAACTAGAAGCAACTTGATATATCGCATCAGAGATAATTTGTTGGCGCACAAATTTCTGCCGATCAGTTGGTTCAACCCAATCAAAGCCCAAAGCATCAGCGACACCACGCTCAGTGCCATCGTCAATCTGTTCTGCGCCACGAAACAAACCGAACTGCGACAACTTCAAACCCTGAGCCTTAGCCTTCTGACGCATCAACACATTCAACTCTTTAGAGCCTGTGATGTACCAAAGGAACGCACCCCACTGGCGAGGCGTAGCGCACCAAATGTCCACCCCGAAAGCGTCACCATCTAAACCGATAACACCGTGAGAAGCCTGCTCGCCTAAACGCTCAAAGAAAACTTGTTCAGGCAAAACAATATCTGAAAGCGAGTTTGCTTGAACCACAATGTCAAGATCGCCGACAGTTGATGCTTGCCTACGAAACGAACCGCCAACTTCAACTAGTAAACCTTGTGCTTCAAAGTGTGCGACAAGATCAACAGCGACAGGTTGAACCTCACTGAATGCTTTACGAAGTTTCACTTTAAGTCCTTCACAAGTTGAACTAAAGATTCTTTAGGCAACTTATGGTCTTTAACAATCCCTGTAGAGCAACCAACAGTGACCACAACCCAAGTGTTACCGTTCTTGCGTGTTGAAGGTTTGATCTCTTGAATCAGATAATTTTCTTTGTGCATATACCAAGTGAAAACATCGCCAACTTGCAGATTCATAACGGCGTTGCGCTTGGTCTTATTTACTTCAACCATATAGCCCATCAGTTGATCACTTTTGACTGAACGATTACACCATCAACGATATAGATATTTGCCCAATATGACTTCTTGCCATTTGGTCGTTTCACTTCTGCAAAGTGTGTCCAACCAAGTTGAGTTCTAAAATTATCAGGCGCTGTTTTGATCTGAACAATTTTGTAAGTCTGATTCTTGTGTGTAATTTCCATTTTCTAAGTCCTCCTCTTGAACTATCAACTTTTGTTGATAAAACAATTATATACACACCAACCAAGATAAACTCAACTTATGCGAAAAATAAAAACTAGTTTTGCTGACAGTTTGCGAGGGTAGG
>Ga0114973_10000425_pt1 | contig 31732 bp, 32 predicted proteins | sample M_140807_MF_Meta_FD_87025 | JGI IMG/M metagenome (GOLD analysis project Ga0114973, IMG submission 87025) | Freshwater microbial communities from Lake Montjoie, Canada to study carbon cycling - M_140807_MF_MetaG | ecosystem: Environmental > Aquatic > Freshwater > Lake | place: Lake Montjoie... | reverse complement strand
TAGCGCAGCGGAGGGAATCTCGTAAGTCGAATGGACAATTCCGGAGCGAAGAATGAGAGACGGAATTGTCCACTTCGTGTCCGGCGTTCTACGCAGAAACTGACAAAGGAAGTTTCGCGGGAGAATATAAAAATATCCACATAATAATCACATACCCACCTCTCATCAAAGTGTCGAATAATAATGCATCTGCATATGCACCGTTCTCTTCCTCTGTTTCTTCTTCTTTAGTTTCGCAACCACCATTTCATTCGGCAGGCAAATTGCCCGATATTCCACCTCCAAAGTCCGTTTGATAAACTCAAACACATGCAGCAAAACTGCCTTCGAGCAGTTCCCTACCACTAGACAATTCCCCGTCGAGAATATCATGAACGAGACGCACGTATATTTCTTAATCGTTTCCAGTTGACTCAATTTAATCCCATTATCCGCCAAGCATATTCGCCCCTGGTTGGGATGGTCTTTCGCCAAATCATTCCGATAATAATATTTGCAGCGAATCCCCGGATAATGGCACGAATCATAAGAAGTCTCAATCCCGTATTTATCGCTCCGCAAAATCGAATAAAATGCCTTCTGGTCGATGCAAAACCCGCAATGAAATCCCGAATTGATAAGGACATCCTCGTCGCCGTCGTCGCCCGTACCTTTGATATATTCGAGAGTACCAGTCACTTCCAAATGCGGTTGCAAATATTCAATCACCTTTTCCCTTACCAGGCGCAGCATATTATCATCTGGTACGCCTGGTATTTCCAATTTCCCCGTATTGAACACTTTGACGTGAACCTCTCTAAACTCTTCCTTATACTTGAATCGGATAATCATAGCAAAACAATTCATGAATGCTTTTTTCTGTTTGCCTCGACAGTTCATGATATCCTTTTTCGATATGCCGATGGTTATTTTGCGGTCGTCCTTGAACTTTAGGCGTTTCGTAGACGTCGTTTGCCCCCCGTTCTCGTCCATCGCCATCGTCTGTTTCGTGCTCGCGCTTTTGATAATCATTTCCGTATTATAGTGCTCGCACTGGCGTATCCTCTCCAGATTTTCGTCCAACTCTTCTTGACTGAGTGACGTTATTTTGGTCTGCTTCTTGATAACGCCTTCAATAGGTCGCCAGTAATCAATGACAGGGACTCGCCAGAAGGTTTTCGCCGTGTCAATAGGACAGTTCAAATACAATACCTTGGTTTTCGTGGAAATATGTAGTTCGCTACATTTAGGTGCTTCTTTAAGATTTAAGTGTCGGATTTCTTCTTCAGATAAGACCGGGCAAGCATCGTACCCTACAACGGCGTTCACTTTCACATCCAAGTCACGGTCCGGTTTCATCATATTCGAATTACGAGATTCCCTCTGCTGCGCTAAAGAAATCTCTCCAGTGAATCCTCGAACGCCTGCCACTTCGTGTCCGGCGTTCTTCGCAAAATACGCCCACTCATCGTCGATGGTAGACAATTCAACTTGCATGGTTATGGTTAATGGGTTTTTGAATAGATATAAAGTTCTTTAAGTTAGTTCTAATATATTTAGCGTCTCTTTCTTTAAGTTCTTTTCAATTTTGTTTAATTTTCAGTTGTATAGGACGCAAACAAAATGGCGCCTATATATATCTGAATATGCTAAAAATTTCCAAAAAAAACGGCGAACTAAAAAACAAGAAAATTTCAATTCCGATATTGCCACCATCGCCGTCAAAAGTGACAAACGAAACCGAGATTCCTCCGGTCTCGGATAATTTGAATTTCAGACCCACTGCAAAAATTCAATCGTCAAATGCGTTATTCGACCCTAACAGTGCGTCGCCTTCAAGTGAATTCATGACCGTATTAAAATTGCGAATGAGTGTTTATTATGAACACGACGTCAGTATATTCAATTAGCGTCAACCCATTTTCATTCGATGCTCCTATGTCGCATCTCCTGAAAATTTCGGACTTACTACCTTCTTCGAAGTCCGTAAATCCTATAGATTCATTTTCAGGAGATGTGACGCATTTTCATCGAATGAAAATCGAAAATTAGTGACGAAATAATTGACCAATTCTTCGCACGGCATATCGTCTGATGAATGTGCTACCTTTTCAAAAACATCCACAATTTCCGGTAAAATCATGCTCGGAAATTTGCGTATAATATGGTCCATGTATTTAAGCAAAATCTGTTTCTTATTGAGATTATGTAAAATACTCATATTCTCGATATATTTTGGACAATTCCTGAGCGACGAATGAGCATAGGAATTGGAAGTTTCGCCGGAGAATGGGGAGTCTTCTTTGCCGATAATCAGTCGCGATAATTCCGACCATTCTTGAGAGGATATTTGTTTATACGCAATGGTTTTGCCGAAATACGACGACTGCATAAAATTAATCATACTGCGAATATCGGACTGGTGACTCGCCATCAATAGTTCGACGTCGTCGGCGTCCATTGACAGATTCTCGGCGTCTGCTATGCGCCGAATGAATTGCCGTATTTCGGCGGGGGGTAACTGGTTGAATCGGACGCTAATGAATTCGCGCTGCAAAGATTCGTCGATTTTGCTGATATAGTTGCAAATCAGACAAAATCGGACATTATGTTGAGAGGTTTGCAGTAGCGTTTTGAGTGCCTGTTGTGCATTTTTAGTCATATAGTCGACTTCATCGAGAATGACGAATTTGCAACCCGTTTCAAATATGTGGCATGACCGGACGAATTGGTGGATTTGTGTGCGTATGATGTCTACGCCGCGTTCATCCGACGCATTAAGATGAATAACGGTTTCTTTATTCACTCGCGTATATTTTGCTTGGTATTCCTGAATCAAATTTATGATAGTTGTCGTTTTTCCGGTGCCGGGTGGACCATAAAACAACAGGTTCGGGAAATGGTCTTTTTGGATGACATTGCGGAAAAACTCGCGATTGAGAGGGTCGAGGACAATGTCTTCGAATTGATTCGGGCGGTACTTTTCGACCCAAGGTAAAGAGACATCGGTCTTGACATTATCCAAAGATTTATCGACCAAAGATTTATCGACCATCATTTATTGTCTATAAGGCAGCAGATTTATCTCTTTTGCGTATAATATATTTAAAATCTACATAAATAATCCGTTACTAAACTTGTATAATCATATACATTATTATGCCAGCAGCATCAAAGAAGGTAAAGGCGGTAAACCAGGATGAATCAAAGGCGCCTGTAACAAAACCCGCGAAAAAGACGAGAGGAAGTAAAATCGTGACAAAGCAGCAAGTATCTACTGCGGTTACGACTCCTCCTCTCGCCAACGTCATTTTAAATTTAAAATGCTCAGTTAGTGATTTGCGGGAATACAATGAAAAACTGAGTAGGATGATAAGCAATCCTCTCGAATATAATTCGTCGGCGCCTCCAGAGGTTAAATATTACGACGGCGAAAAGAATTTCGGTAGTTTGATACGCTCAGATGCGAAACCGCCAGATATATTGACTCATAAAAACGAAATAAATTTAGATAACTTGACCTCTCAACAAGTGGAAAACTCGGAATCCTATGAAACCACACACACACCCCCCGATGAACTTATGGAAATGGAAATCCGCAATATTAAAAATACGATTAAAGACGACTCGGAAGATGTCAATGTGAAAGACATGTCCGCAAAAATAAAGCAATTGAAAATCCAATTATATAAAAACACTCTCAATTCGGAAAAAAAATCCGCGTGTTTCTGGTGCACTTATGATTTCGACAATGCACCTTGTTATATCCCCAAATATGAAATGGACAGCACTATTTACGGGTATGGTTCTTTTTGCCGCCCCGAATGTGCCGTCGCCTATTTAATGAAAGAAACCATCGACGATTCCACCAAATTCGACCGCTACCATATTCTCAATCAGATTTACAGCAAAGTATATGACTGCAAGAAAAATATTAAACCCGCCCCTGACCCACATTATTTGTTGGATAAATTCTATGGAAATTTGACAATACAAGAATACCGCCGACTATTGAAAACCGAGCATTTGCTGTTGGTCATCGACAAACCTCTCACGCGAATACTGCCGGAATTGCACGAAGATGCCGACGATGCGTTCACCAAAATATACGGTATCAAAGCGCAAACCGGAAATACGTCGGGGGTTTATAAAGTAAAGCGCCAGAGCGAGCAACCACAAGGACCGAGCAAAGCAAGTATTATTAAAAACACGTTTGGAATCGCGAATTAGCGTGTCTATTCTTTCAAATCATTTTCAAATCTCTTACTATATTTGAAAATGAACACCATCACGGTTAGATATTGGGGCGGGTTAGGAAATGTAATGTTCGAGATTGCTGCTGCCATTGCATACTCCGCCAAACTCAATCGTCCTCTCATTCTTTCTAAATATCCCGCGTTCCCCAATTTAGATAATCATTGTGCAGAATCCATTGGTCTCTGTGAAACCGAATATGCGAATTCGCTGAAAGAAATTTCGGAAGACGATATCGCGAGAGGCGTGCCAATACCTGAAAACTGCAATGTAAAACTAATCGGATTCTACCAGCACTATCAATTATTCGACCAGTATAAACCGCAAATATTCCGTATATTGGAAATCGACCGACTCCGTTCTGAGGCACTCTCGCGAATTCAAACAATCGGCATATTTTCGCCGGATTCTACAACAATAAGTCTGCATATTCGCCGAGGAGACTACGAAAACCTCTCGTGCTATTTCGTGCTCTTGACCGAATATTATTACAAGAATGCGCTTTTGCATCTGGTCAGTAAACTTAAAAACACCCACCGCAAAATCATTGTGCTATGTTTCTACGAACGAAAATCGACGGATTCCGCAAATAAAATAATCGACGCGTTGCAAAACGATTCCGACCTCTCATTAGAATTCCGTCATTTCAATCAGGTTTCCAATATCACCTTGTCCGACATAGAGGAAATGGCAATAATGAGTCATTGCAAACACCATATAATCGCAAATAGTACATATAGTTGGTGGTCTGCCTATATCAATCCCGACCCCGACAAAATCGTTTGCTACCCCGACGAATATTTCAACCACAAATTGTACTATTTAGTGAACGACGGACTTCATGTCACCGAATGGAATTCGGTAAAATCGTGGAATCCGCAAGAAAAACGGTGTGGGTGTGGTCGATGAAATATACATTTGCTAAATCATATAAAGAAAAAACGCGTTTAAGAATAACCAATAAACCGCGATATCTCTTTTAACAAGCAAACAAACAAAAATGCCATCACTCGCCGAACAAATGACTATTTTGGTTGAAACCCACAACCATTTTAAAATGAGTCCCGAATACCGAAAATTAAATGCAAAATACAAAGCACTAAAAGCAACGAACCGCGACCTGTTGAATTTGTTGACCAAGATTTTCTCGGAGATGCATTCACCTGCTTTAGCGTCAGCACCAGAACCAGAACCAATCAAGGAAAAGAAATCCAAGAAAAGTAGCAAAAAACTTCGCCAACACATAAAGCAAGAAAATATTCAGGTTATTGAAATCGACGATGAATCTATAGGATTTACGGACTTCGAAGAAGGTAGTAAATCCGAAATTTTCAGGAGATGCGACGCAGGAGCATCGAATGAAAATGATGCGATTGAATTTGTTGAAGATGAACAACCTGTTTTGCATGACATCGTGAAAGAAGCATTTGTGGAAGAACTTATAGGATTTACGGACTTCGCATACGAAGTGGCAGAAGGTAGTAAATCCGAAATTTTCAGGAGATGCGACGCAGGAGCATCGAATGAAAATAAAACCGATTTAGAAGCGGTTGTTGAGGAAGTTGTTGAGGAGGAGGAGGTGGTCGAAGAAGAAGTGGTCGAAGAAGAAGTGGTTGAGGAAGAGGAGGTGGTAGAAGAAGTTGTTGAGGAAGTTGTTGAGGAGGAGGAGGTGGTCGAAGAAGAAGTGGTCGAAGAAGAAGTAGTTGAGGAAGAGGAAGAGGAGGAGGAAGAAGGTGGTGTATACGAGGTAACGGTAAAGGGTGTCCGTTATTACACAACCAGTGAAAAGGACGGAATTGTCTATTCGATTACAGGCGAAGACGAGGTCGGCGATGAGGTCGGCAAGTTTGTCGACGGCAAACTGGTTCTGAAATCCGCAGCAAAGATTGTTGTTAAGGTAAAGCGTTAGAATGTATAAATAGGGTGATAAATAATAATTAGTATTATACTAATCATTATATAAGATTTACGGGAATCGTCTCAGTGTTTTGTGTCGATTATTGTGGTGTGGTATATATTTTTTGTGCGATTTGCCGCCGCCACCATTAGTCGGTACTGCGTTTTGCAATGGATTTGTTGCCGGTTTGACCTCCTCTGGTTTAGTCGCTTCCGCCGCGGCAATAAGCGGATTGGGTAGCAAAGATTCAAAGTCCAAATTGCGGTATCGACTGAGACTCGTGTTGTTTTTATTGAGCGGGTCAACCAAATACATATATTCTTGCTCCAATTCTTTGTCCAATAATTTGCATGATGCCTTGCTCGTCTTTTCGAAGGAATCCGCGCTGACCAAATTCATACGCACATAAATTTCATATACCTTGCGTCGCACATCGTTTTCTTTCTTCTCATCCGCGGTCGATTTCACTTCGTCCACTCCCGTATACAAATATTTGTCCGGTTTATCTGTTATGTCGGTCATACTCAAAATGTATTGGTCGTAGATTATATTCATGATTTCCCGATATTCGTCGATTTCTGGATTTTTTATATTGTACTCGAGTTTCATCGCGGATTCGCCCAATCGAAAAAACCGCAAAATATTGTACAGGTTCTTGTTCGACGATTTTCGTATAGGTTCGTATACGTTTTTGACATTGTCGTATAGTTTGTTATTTATTGCTGCCTCCGTTCCAAAGAACTCTTTAATATGCTGGTTGATTCGCTGAAGAATCGGAGAAACATCTGTGCCGTCCGATTTTTTACCGGACAGATTCATCGGGATATTGTTTTTTGCGAATTTCAACACGGTCGATGCTGCTTTTATTTGAATCGACATTTTAAGGAGACGCTCGAATAATTCTTCGTAATTTCTATCCATGAAAAATGAAATATAGTCGCCTCTTGGTCCACGCGCATGATTATCAAAATCATCTTTTATAGCAATAATAAGGTCTACTGTTGCAGAAATATCTTTCTCTCTAGACAACCGTTCGAGTTTATTGCATACAGATGTAATTGTTTTATTTCGGTCAGAGTTTGTAACTCCATTTCTGGTATTTGTTGAAGTGTTAAACTTTTCATAAATATGATTTTTTAACATGAAAAACGAATCATTTTTCAAATCAGCAAACATCTCTTCTAAAAGATTTTCTATAAATTTATCATAATTTGGCAAGTCATCGAAATAACTTCTTATCGAGTACAACGCATATGCTTCTTTTGGAAACAATTTATTAAATGTATCGCGAATTGTATTATTATTAAAGTCCGTTGAATTATGGTTTTTACCGTGAGTTTGAATTACAGATTCTAATTGATGATAATTTAACGAGAAATCAATAAAATCCTCTTTAGTGTCTTTATCATTTAAGTATTTATCGGGTTCGTCAATTTCAACAAAAAGATGCGAATGAAACAAATAAAGAGTATTGTTTTTGTATTCGTTGTTTTTTCGGTCTATACATAATTCTTTAAAATCTTCAAACCCTATACTCTTTATATTTTTTATGCAATTGTATATTTCTTGTTCATTGTCGCATGCATTGTTGGAGCAATCCATGTATTTATAAAAATCGTGTTGTAACTCCATGTGGTATCTGAGGTCTTCCAGGTATTTTTTTAATTTATCCACCGATTCGGTGTACTTCGTCTCCACTTCTGGAGCGGAATTCGCAACTTCTTCAAAGGTTTCTCTCTGCGATTTTAAAAACGCATTATACACCGGATGGTTTATTATATCATTTTCCCATACTACATCATCCACTTCGTATCGTTTACCGCCAACATTAATAAAATACTCCTCTTTCTCCTTGCTCATAATCCCGAATTTGTACATAAACCCGAATATATTTGCGGCATTTAGTACATCAACGTCCCAGGCAATCCGGGAATTGCTGCCGGTTTTGAGCACATGGTCGTATGTGTTTGTGAGTGCTTTGCCAAACACTTCAGGTATCGGGAAAAGTGCGCGAAGTGTTAACATTATATTGTGCTTTTCCGTCTTGTTCATCCACTCGTATAGTTTTTTGTTTTCGTCTTCATCTTTAGACGTCAATCTTGCTCTGTAATTATCCGGGTGTTTTTTGATATATTTCTTCAGTTTTTCAATGAACAAGTCCCGGTTAAAAAAGAATTCGTATTTTGTTTTCCATTCGGCATTTTCAATATAACCAGGATATCTCACATTCTTCGTGAAAAACGGGAATTCGCTATTCATTATTGGCGGCGTGTCCATTTTCGGCATTTTTATCATGCTTCTCTTAAACAATTGAACCGCGCTTTCTCCATTCGGACCAGTGTTCGTATCCAATTGAATATATAAAGCGGATACTGGAAATAAAACATTTGCGGGTTTAACACTCATTTTACTATATGATTCGATATTACTCGGCATTCTTGGTCGCATCATTCTTGGTAGCAGCATCATTATACTTTTTCCAATTCGCCAAAGTCGCTACCGCATCCGCAACTTGTTGGTCGCTTACTTCCGGAGGTGTCTCCAGAAGTTCAGCATTTTGAGTAATAAACGACTCCGGTAAACAGCAAAATCCACTATTCTCGTTAAACAGGAAATTCGAACATATCGAGAATAGAAGTGTGATGAATAATGCAGTGTAAATGTCGCGAGTACCCATCCACGCCATAGCAAATACTAATATATCACGACTAAATGTATATTTCAAGTATCCCTCCATCGACTTGCTCAACTTTATCGTCACAAATTTAGACGAAATGTTGAGTACAATTATCACTAAACCCGCGAAAATCTTGCTCTGGTTCATAGCAAGAACATTTTGATTTATGTAGGCAATCATATCGCGCAAGGTTTTTGTACCCTTGTCCGATTTTGCTCCTTTTTTTGGCATTTGTGTCCTATATAATACGCCATTACAGAAAGCAAACCCATGGAATTTATATTTTCAGGAGATGTTCCTGTATCGCATCGAATGAAAATGGCAAAAATATTACTTTCCATTCGACTTACGAGATTATAGGATTTACGGACTTCGAAGAAGGTAGTAAATCCGAAATTTTCAGGAGATGCGACATAGGAGCATCGAATGAAAATCCTTCCGCTGCGCTTATAGGATTTACGGACTTCAAAGAAGGTAGTAAATCTGCGAAGAACGCCGTACACGAAGTGGTCAATTCCGTCGCTCTACGCAATTCCGCCGACAAATGTCGAAACGCGCTGCTCCAACTTGTAAACGTCGTCTACCATACTCGTTATTGGCGTCACTACGTAGTGCCCGAAGAACTTATTCCAGTCGATTTCCTCGTCTTTAGACGAAGTGGGGCGAAGTCCCTCCTCTCGATTCAAACGCTCCTCTATAATGGAAAATTCGCAAGAATCGTCGCAAGGATTACATTTAGCGGAATTGCCATGAAATTGAATTTCTCTAAATACGTGGTCCGCCATTTCTGGACGAACCGTCGCTCCTTTATATTTCAGGCGCCCCTTATCGTCGCAGTTCGTCTTTCTAAACATATCTAGCAATTCCTTTTTCCTCGAACCTCTCAAGAATTCTTTTTCATAATAATTTGCTGGTTCGTGCTCCGATTGATATGAAAACACCGACGAATCTCCTGGCGAAAACGCTTCCAATAATCCGCCCATGTCCGCATACATACTTGCCTTGTCGGATAACGAATCTTGCACAATAGAATCCTGCATCACCATCATGTTCTCGGATAGGAGCGTGTCGCGGTGAATAGCAATTAAACTATTGTACAAATCGAATTGGTAAAACACGATTATTATGCAACATGCTACTATTCCGTAGATGGGGTCGACCATCGCATAATAAATAATGACCGACGCGAAAAAGAGTTTCCCTAAACTCGTCTCGCTGAGTTCAATCATTTCGTATGGGAAACTGGCGAACAGAAATATCGCAATGATTGTTACCCATTCGACAATCTGCTCATCCGTCCATTCATTTTTTGTGGGCGCAATATTTAGAAGACTCGGCATTATACTTGCTATACAAAATATAGACTATTCTGTTTCGCTTGACATTTTCATTCATTTTCATTCGATGCTCCTGCGTCGCATCTCCTGAAAATTTCGGATTTACTACCTTCTGCCACTTCGTATGCGAAGTCCGTAAATCCTATAATACCGTCTGTCACTTCGCATTCGCATTCAAAGTCCATAAATCCTATAAAAATCATCAGAATAAAATCTGGCGATTTTGTAAAGTATATTTCAACACCTAATTCATATTATCAATGTCCCTATTAACATATGCATCTCCATGGACAAGTGACAATACAACCACTGCGGCAGCGTCGAGAAAACGGACGCCTACAATGGGCGGAATTCCACGAAAAACGGTTAAAGTCCGTCCCAATCACGACTCTGAAACAGACCAATATGAAATCTATAAACCGGCAGAAGTATCTGAAAATGTAAAGATTGCACCCGATTCTATCGAAGACCATGTCGAAAAGCAGACTGACCGAGAAGCAAAAATAAACACGATTTTGAATAAAATAACCAGTTTTAACACGGATGATAAACTGGGCGATTTTAACCCGATGCCATATCCTACTAATATCACCAAGCGAAATAGCGACCAAATTGTATCTGCTGATGAGTCGGTCAACAATGGCGTTAATCCTCTCATGCCCAAAGGCGGCAAACCCGAATTCAATGCACCTCTCGCCGAACCCAAATATTTCCGTGCATCTGAACCGAATACAGCAAGTCAATATTCGAGTTACCGGACTGCTTATGGACGAGAGGGGTTGACTAGCGGTATTAAAGAACCATATTATGCTAAAATGGGTATTAGTGGCGGAGGCGCCGGCACCGACAAAATGATGGACCGTCTCAATTATATGACCCAAATGTTGGAGTCGATGCAAATGGAAAAGACGAACCATATCACCGAGGAATTTGTGCTGTATTCACTGCTAGGTGTGTTTATGATTTATATTGTGGACGGGTTCTCGAGAGGCGGTAAGTATATCAGGTAGGGGTAGGGAACCTACGGTCACTGCGTTGCGCCCTACGACCCCTCCCTTTTTGCGACCGCTTCGCGGTCGGGAACCAATGTTCCCTCTAACACCATCATTTTTAGCGACCGCGAAGCGGTCGGTAACCTACGGTTACTATAGGATTTACGGACTTAGTAAAAGTCAGTAAATACGGAATTTTCAGGTAATGCGACATAGGAGCATCGGATGCTGCATAAAAGCATCGAATGAAAATACTAAGTTTTATGTAACCCCTCTTTTTTTTGCGTTATTGAACCTTTACGTCTTTTCTTATTACTTTTAGCACTTTTCCAGTCTTCCTTTTTATTTTTAGAGAGTTGTAATTTCATATAAATTTTTATAATGAAGATTTTATCATCATCGACTAATTGCAATAATTTGTAATAAAAACTATTCAAGTTTAAAGTACTAGTATTTGCACCAACACCTAATTTTTTATAAATATTAAATAGTTTGGTTTTTTCCGTGTCGTTTAAAAAAATACCACCGCCTCTATAACGGCGTAAAAAATCATCAAGAGTCCAATCCATGTGGTTTTGATAATCAGTTACATCACTATATCTACTAGAATGAGTGGAAGACGTAATGCCACTAGAACGACTAGCAATGCTAGAAATACTACGAGTACTAAGACTGCGAGTGAGACTACTAATACTTAGCGTCTCGCGAACACTGACCTCTTCATCATCCGCTTGTGCAATTTCAATGTGATTCCGGTCTTGAGAAATTTCTACGGTTGCGTCTTGCCTTATTTGATTATTATTTACAAAAAACATATAAAACAATGCAAATCCAGCAGGCAAAAAATACATTATAAGGTCTGACGGTTCCATATTATATAATTTATGTCCATAATTAATCAGCGTATCGAATAATTTCTAAACCAATATATTCACAGTCCCCGCCTCATATGGTGACCTAGGAACCACATAATTGCAAAAATAATAAGCGCATTTTGCCCTCAGAACAACATCGTGTGTCCGTTGCCACCGTTTAGCGACGCCTCTCAAATGTCCTAAATCATCCACCATCAGCATCTTCGTTTCTGTCCCGCTCAAATCCTTCCGCGCCTCTCTTACTGCCAATACAAACCCCAAGAAATAGAGTTCAAAGTCCGCAGTATTACAAAATGCCGCGGTTGCATGAAGTGTATCGCCTCCATCCAAATCCTCGTATTTCATATGCGCATCGCGGAAGAAATACATGCCGTAAACCATATCCAATTTCGTTTTTATTTCGGGGTCGGGTCCTCTCAACGCATATGCAAATATCTGATTCGTTTGTAGCAAATGAATCAAATCGCCTATTTCTGCCGTAATGGAAACGCGTAACCCGATGTCGTCCTTTAGTGAAGCAACGCGCTCCATCCAATCGTGCAAATGTCGCAAGTGTTCACGTTGTATTCGAACTATCTGAAAATACTTGGGAAGAGGTTTAGGTTCAATTTGAAACCGCAAATAAAATGTAAGCGTCTCGAATTCTACGAGAGGAACAATCGCATCACACAATTCTATTTCCTTTTTAAACAGTGTTATTTTCAAGTCGGGAAAATGTGTCCTCTTGTTGAATTCGTGCGAATGAAACAGGCGGCGAGCGTTGTCCACCACCATCGCTTTTTTATTAAAGCATAAATAGTCGACGTAATATGCATGTTCCAACAAAGACTCTCCGGAATCCAGCGCAATCGCAGTGATTATTTTGCGAGAGGTTATGAATCCTTCCACCTCTCGAATTTTCGCGGTTGTTATAACATTTTCCACCGACAAAACGATATCTTCCTCTATCGTATTCCAAGTAGACACCAACGCACCAGAGCATTGTGCTGCCAATGCGGGTTCTTGAATGGAGCAGAATACACGGTCGCTCGGCAAATAATTGTTTTGCAGTAATTTAGCGATTTCTTCCGTTTCACCTCTCGTTAAATCTTGGAACCTTCGAGTTTTAACGAGACGAGGGTCGTAGTATTTCGTCTTTTTCGGAATTGGGTGCACAATAAATGGTCGGTCGGAATAGAATAATCTGCGGTGCCAGTCGTAGACGTGGAGAGCAGGTATCTGGTTCCAGAATGGGTATTTCATTTTGATATAAAGAATGAAGAACGCGGCAACGAATGTCGCGGCAACCAGCAGATAATTCGGGTGAATAGTTGAGAGGATGTCCGACGCTCCAACAACGGCGGTTCTAAATGACGGTAACTCTAAATGGGGGTCTGATTGATAAATCCATGAATTCGCGGTATTAGGAATTGCGTCCCGAATGACACTCTTTACGGCAGTAGTTATAGTATTTGCTGCACTTCCTAAATACGGTGCCACGGTTTCTTTCAATTCTACGAGAGGTTCCACAATTTCATAAACACCTCTCAACATTTTTGCAATAAAATAATCTGTTCAATCGTTCGATAATAAATAACAGGAAATTACTCATTCGACTTACGAGATTCCCTCCGCTGCGCTTCAGAAATCTCTCCAGCGAATCCTTGAACGCCTACCACTTCGTGTCCGGCGTTCTTCGCATTCTCCGGCAAAACTTCCTTCGTCAGTTTCTCTGGAGAATGCATGAGCGTAGGAATTGACCACCTTCTTCCGTAAATCCAATAAAATATAAATGGTGATAGGATAAACAAATATGGATAAAATAGTTTATCTACAGTATATCCAAAAATGAAATTCCCCAATAGAATAATTCGCAATATTGATTTCCCTTCCTGCAAAAATTGTGTCTACTATGTTCCCAGCGGGTTAAACAACGAATTCACGTCGTCCCTAAATAAATGCAAAAATTTCGGCACAAAAAATGTAGTGACCGGTGAAATCACGTATTATTACGCGACCATTTGCCGCTCTGACGAAAACCTTTGTGGGAATTCGGGAAAATACCATGTGAAAGAGCATCGAATGGCATTAAAACGACTCAAGCACACGATATTCAGACCTGTCACGATTCTGTATGTCGTTGCCGGATTATATTTAGTTATATTTTATGGTATGTGGGTTATCAAATAACCCAACTGACGAAGGAAGTTTCGCCGTATAATGGACAGTCAATTATCAAATAAAATAATCATATGATTGAGATATATACGAAATCATATGATATACGACGTGGTCATTATAGGTTCAGGAATAAGCGGATTATATGCCGCATATAATATCAAACGCCACAATCCAAACCTCTCGATTATTGTCCTCGAAAAACACAAGAGGCGATGGATTGGCGGACGAACAGGCAACGAACCCTTCTACGGCGCGAGTATTGCCACTGGCGCAGGAATCGGTCGCAAAAAGGACCGACTCCTCAAGAAACTCATGAAAGACCTTGGCCACGATATAAAGGAATTCCGAATTGAAACCCATTACTCTAAATCGTTAAATCCGGTCGACGTGAAAGACATCCTCTCGGATTTAAGAGAGGAGTATGAAAAACACCCCGTCGACACCACCTTCGAAAAATTCGCAAAACCAATACTGAGAAGTATTCCGGACGCGACGCGGGAGGAATACAATCTAACTCCGGAGAACTTAGTTCGAAGGAGTTTAGGACCAGACATATACCGTAGATTTTTGCTATCCTCTGGGTACCAGGATTACGAAAAGGCGGGGATACACGAAACACTATACGATTATGGAATGGAGGATAATGCCTGTTGTATGACCGCATTCGGGGTTCATTGGGCACAAACCATCCAAGATTTGGCGGCAGAAATCGGCGATTCCAGTCTCAAGTTTTCGCAAAATGTAGTTGCCATCAACGGCACTGTAGGCGCCTTCACGGTTGAGACCGAAGCAGGGCGCAAATATAATTGCAAAAAAATAATAGTCGCCACCACCATTACGGGTCTGCGTGCCTTATTCCCTCGAAATCCAATATACCGAGAAATCGAAGGACAACCCTTCTTGCGTGTCTACGGAAAATTCGCAAAACAATCCATTCCCGTCATGAAGGAATACGTGAAATCTGGGCATCTGATTGTGCCTGGTCTGATTCAAAAAATAATCGCTATTAAGGCGGATGATGGTATTTATATGATTGTTTATAATGATAATAAGAACGCCGTGGCGCTTAAAGACCGAACGGAAAACACCGCCCCCCATCGCGAATATTATTGCGAATTACTCGAGAGGTCGCTGGGTATCCCCGGTGGAATGCTGCATTTGATTGCCATCCGGGCGTTCTATTGGGCAGTAGGGACGCATTATTATCCTCCTCTCGATGTTTCTAAATACGAATCGCGAGAGGATTTCATCGACGAAGCACAACATCCTGCCGATGGAATCTTGGTGGTAGGAGAGGTGGTGAGTCGACACCAAGGGTGGGTCGAAGGTGCGCTGGAAAGCGTCGAGGCGGTGGTGACAAAAAAATGGATGAATAAAATATAGCAATGCCGACCATCAAACAAACCTATTCGAACGTGGAAATCAAGATGCTTCCGAATGGAAGAAAGACCATCAGGAAAGTGTATGTGAAAAACGGAAAAGGGTACAAGTCTGTCACTAAATACAGCAAAGGAAAACGTGTGAGTTCTGTCAGAAAACCGGTTCATTTAGACCATTGTGAGAGGATACATAATGGCGTTTTTGTACCACAATTATTTGCTGATTGTATAGGATTTACGGACTTCGAAGAAGGTAGTAAATCCGAAATTTTCAGGATATGCGACGCAGGAGCATCGAATGAAAATGTAAAGGAATCCACATAAACTCATCTCCATATATAATAATAAATGCGACCCTACGCCTTATTATTATACTATTTGATAATGAGAACCCACCGTGCGTACAGACCACAAACCGAAATCAAAACCTACAAATTCGACTTACGAGATTCCCTCCGCTGCGCTGCAGAAATCTCTCCAGCGAATCCTCGAACGCCTACCACTTCGTGTCCGGCGTTCTACGCAGAATCCAAAAAGACCGACGGACACGATCACCGATTTGTTGCGGACTCCCAGCAATCCGCCCAACAACTTTACAAAATCGCAAAAATATTCGAAAAAAAGAAACTCGTCGACTATTTACAGTCGTCTTCCGTGCCCATTCATATGAAATCGCGCACAGTCGAAGACCGCACAATCACACAATCAAATATATTTGCTGGGGGGTTGATGACCGACTTCGATTTCCCGCCTCTCGACGAAAATTGAAACCCATTTATTTATATTATAATTGCAATAATATAAAAAACACAATCAACACAATAACCAACACCATGACCAACACCACTGCTGTTATAGACTATTACCGATTTGAAACCCGGTTAACTGCCCCCCGACTGATGCTCGCCAATTCGATAATAGAACTATTGAAAATGGACACCATGAAGAAAATTATGTGCTGCATCTCGATATGTAACAACGATATATGGTTTGTTTGCGAATATGGCACTAAACCCATTAACTACCGAGTTACTACAGAGAAACGCAAATTGTTTGAAAAATATAAAAAGGTAATCCGAGATATAAACGCGCGAAATCCCTTACCAGAAGAACTTTATAACACGAATATTCGCAAATGGGCAACTTTCTTCATAAACATAAGGTTCGGGTCGTCGGGTTATTGTCGTATTACATTTCAGGACTGCGAAGGAGACCGTGATACATCTGTTCGTATCTCTCACGATATACGCCACAAAATTAAACCTACCCATTTATGGAATTCACGCTCAGCGTACTTACAATTGGCAGAAGGATGTCTTAACTCTGAATCCTTCGTCCAAGAACAGCACCCACATATAGCAAAATATTTGTTCAACGACCTGGTAAGTCGAGAGGTATGTGAATTTATTTCTCCCGAATATTACGAAATTACTAGAATTTTGATTCCATCAAAATAAACAACTCAAAAATTGAAACCCTTTTTTTGTTTTACTACTGGTGCCAATATAACCGATTCTCCAGAAAATTTCGTATATCCTATATTCGACTTACGAGATTCCCTCCGCTGCGCTTCAGAAATCTCTCCAGCGAATCCTCGAACGCCTACCACTTCGTGTCCGGCGTTATTCGCAGTAAACAAATATGCCATACCTTCAAATTCAACTTGACCATATATCCGGCATAGTGCCGTCAAATCAAATGCAACTAACCCGTGACATAATAAACACTTTACAACGACATCAATACGTAACAATTCCACAAGTGGAATGTAGCGGAATGATTTCACTGGATAACCACGTTGTAACCATTTACGTGGAATATAAAGGAGATTTAATGCCGTGGACTAAATGGGCAACATTCAAAATCGCCATCGGCAAATATACGGACAACACCGCGATAAAAACCCCGTCATACCAAATTGTGTTTAATTATTCGTTAGGCAGCACCCAAACATTCTATGAAATTGCAAAAAATGTTCATGATGAGATACACTCCGAACTCGTTTGGCAATCGCGCCTAAACTTCTTGTCTTTGATGGAAGGGTGTTTATCTTCATTCGATGCTCCTGAAAATACCATAGAGTACGAACAGAACCACGTCACTAGATATCTATTTGACAATTTTGCTGCGATAAAAATATGTGAGTTAATGGAAGTCGAGTCGTTCGGGAAACTCGTATACACAAACTTCGGCGGCAAAATAATAATTGCATGGTAAGTACCAACATAAAAAAACAATACAGCAATAATATTATTCCGACAAAAATGTATATCTTAAAAACATTTTTCACGCCATTTCCATATGACTTATATAATAATGCCAATAGCGCAGGCAATTTCGCTTTTGCTGGTGTAGGACTCGGATTGATCAAATCGCAACGATATTTTTGGATATCAAATTCATTATTAGTCCTGATATACTTCTCTCACAACTACCACGCGCGAAAGGCACTATGGATGCTTTGTGTATTCTCGTATTATATGACTTATGTTAGATACAAGAGCGTAGCAAAATATTTACCGCTTATTCATGAACGGTAGATTTGCGAAGAACACCGGACACGAAGTGGTCAATTCCGGAGCGAAGAATAAGCACTCGGAATTGGTAGGCGTTCGAGGATTCGCTGGAGAGATTTATAGGATTTACGGACTTCGAAGAAGGTAGTAAATCCGAAATTTTCAGGAGATGCGACGCAGGAGCATCGAATGAAAATCTTTAGCGCAGCGGAGGGAATTTAGTAAGTCGAATCATAGCGCCTTCAATATATAGACTTTCTGTGCTTTATCCTCCGCAGAAACGAACTCACCGGTCATTAAAAACCCGCAATATCTAGCGTCTTCCAATATACTAGGTGGCGACGCCATATACATCGTCCGTTCGTTTTGCCGTACTTTGCTCGACGCCGCGTCGGTAAACGTCTCTTTTTGTACCACGGTGCCAGTGTCTTTCAATTGACTAAAATCGTATGCGGACTTGTATTTGAAATCCAGGAAATCAATTGCCGTATCTGTAACGCGTTTTCCTTCTGGCGTTTTCAGTTCGACATTTCGGAGAATTCCACTAGGTTGCCCTAAAGGAACCACGGCATTGAATTTGTCGGGTTCGACTAAATGCAAAATAAAATACCCCCCCGGTTGTAACCAGTGTTTGCAATTGCGGAAAAATGCGACTTTATCTTCGATTTCATAGACAGTGCGTTCCATGCACAATATATGGGTGAAAGTGCCGCGCTCAAACGCCATTGGGTCCATCGCGTCGCCACATTTCATAGAATCTTTTGCATCTGCGTGGCGCTCTTTTCCGGTTTCAATCATCGCCTTCGATTTGTCGACGCCGATAGCATTGTATCCGCGGCGTTTCAATGCATTGACTAAACAACCCGTACCGCAACCGATATCGAGGAAAACCGACTGGTCTTTGTCGGGATAAGTCGCCTTCACAATTTCGACCGCCTCTTTATCAGACCGGGGTTCCGTCTTATAAAGTTTGTCGTATATTTCGGAATAGAATTCGTCGTATACTTCGGGACCTTTCTGTATAGTGAATTGCTCTTTTTGCTGGAATCCTTCGTATTTTACGGACTTGCGATTATACTGCAAAATGACTAACAATGCCAGCAAAAATATTGATAGGACTAACCATTCGTTCTTTTTTGAGAGGAAGAATTTCTGTATTTTATCGAGGATTGCCATTTGTCTATTGTCTGGAATTTAATAATATATATAATAATTGGGCATATACATTATTTTCGGGGTTACTCTATAATCCTCTCAATTGTGTCCGAGTATTATTATGGAATCGGTCTTTGCCTACCATGCTTGCTACTTCCGACCCTTTGGTCGCCAACCCATATTTGTCGAATATCATCGCACGCTCGCCCATATCTTCTTGCCTTCCAACCGCAGAGAATCCATATAAATCGCTCGACGAGTGAGGAACGTAGACGCCTTGGTCTGCTCCGTGTTGAAGCGCCACATGTCGGTTCTGCAAAACAGTTTCCAAATCAATATTTGCTAAATAGGTCCCGACAGGTCCGTTGCTCGTTGCAGGACTGAAATTAGTTGCAATATCATGTTGGGGATAATGTGCGATGGGTTCCTGTGGTCTTGCTCGCCGGTCAATAATAGGCATATACGCGTATTTAGTTGGCACAGGTCGGAAATTGAAATTCGGTTGGAGAGGACGGTCTGGAAAGTGCCTCTCGGCAAGTCTCGCATCGAGTTCATTCAGACGCTCGTGCTGTCCTTGCCATAATCCTGTAACGGCACCAATTACATTAGGGTTATCTGTTAAATCCATTATTTTGCAGGAGTTTATTATATATCGAGAGGAGAATATGTAGCATAAAAAAACATAAACATACGACGGCATAATCCTCTCATACATATGCAACCCGAATCTACCATCGATATAAGACCGGTTCTCTACAAAGAATACGCCCCCATATTCGGCAAAGACAAATACGGTAAAGCGCGAGTTTGGGCAGCAACCATATTCCGGTTCACTACTTCCCCGAAAGCACTTGCAGTCATCCAACACGGAATGTATGAAGGAAAACTGCAAATTGATACGCGCGAATACACCGAAGGAAAGAACATTGGGAAACGGAATGAGACGACGCCTCTCCAACAATGCATGTCAGAAGTCGAGAAGAAACGCAAAGACAAATTGGAAAAAGAAGGATACAGCACTACATTTCCGAGTCGTGATACCGGCGTGGTCGACGGTTGTCGCAAGATATTCCCCATGTTGGCGAACAAATACGAACCGGGTGCTAAGAAACGGGGCGGAATCGTGTTCCCATGTTTCGTGCAACCTAAACTCGACGGATTGCGCTGTGTCGTCCATTTAGTGGAGGGGGCACCGGTGTATCAATCTCGCACAGGGGGAGAATTCTCGGTTTTGCGGCACCTGGATGATTCTATATTGGAAATCCTCTCTAAACATCCCGGTTTAATATTAGACGGCGAACTTTATACCCAAGAAATCCCGTTCGAGGAATTGGCGGGAATCATAAAGAAGAAGGCGCTAACCGAAGCGGACCAAAAGCGCATACAGTGTATTCAATATCACGTATATGACGTCGTAGTTGCCAACATGCCGTTTCGTGAACGGTTATCGCTATTCCAGCAAATAATTTACCATAATAATGCGTTTGTTACACCGGTGCCGACTTATTTGGCGGATACGTCTGAGAAATTTCGCGAGAAGTTTGGCGAGTTTGTAGCAGCGGGATACGAGGGAATTATGTTGCGGAACGGCGGCGGTCTTTACCGGGAGAATTACCGCAGCAATGACTTGATGAAATACAAGGAATTTTTCGAGGGTGAATATCCTATAGTGGATTATCGAGAGGCGGTTGGTCGGGATGCGGGAACGGTGATTTGGGAGTGCGAGACGCCTGAAGGGCGTCGATTCAGTGTTAGACCGCGTGGAACACAAGAAGCAAGGCGGGAATGGTTTGCGAGAGGAGCAAGTCTGGTGGGAAAACAGTTGACGGTTATTTATCAGGAGTTGTCGGAAATGGGTGTGCCGCGGTTCCCTGTGGGCAAGGCGATACGAGATGGGTATTAAAGTTATGAATTATAGGCGATACATTTCGCATCGCGAAATGCATCAATCTGTAAATCAGTTCATTAACCACTTTTATTGCCGACCAAAAAGGCAATACGAGAGGGTTATTAATCAAATACATATTACAGAAACTACATAAACATCTCGTACATTGTTTGTATATCCAGCAAACAATGCACTCAATATTACTAAAATCCATATTATTGTTGGCATATAGTGCTACCCTTTATTCCTACCCTTTTCCAAGGGTTCGAAAATACGCCCCATTAACCACACTAAATGCGGAAGAACCCCGGCGCCACTACCATTATTCGCAAAAATACTATGAACAGGCACTCAAGCGTCTGCGAGAGAACAACGTCACCACTCCTACCCCAAAATCCAAACTAAATTACAATGAAAATGATACCATTCACATGGATGATTTGCCGGGAATCACTATTATCCTGAAGGGAGGGTATTTGAACCCCTTTGGAAATCTCTTTTTAAACGGAGAAAATGACGACGAAGACGACGACCAAGAAGACCAAAAAGACCAACCCCAAGAAGAATCGTCATCCTCTCAGAAAAACATATTTGACAACCCATTCGGCAGTCTATTCGAAGACTCGAGACCGCGTGCCCAACCCCATCAACGCAAAGACAATCCCTATGTCCGCGCGTTCCAAAAAGGCACGAATCGCGAGAAACTCAAATCCAAAAACTTCCAAGTGACGGTCGACTATGGTATCAAGTTTGCAGATATCGGCGGGTACAAACAAATCAAGGACGAGATGCAGCAATCCGTCGATATTCTCCGCAATTACACCAAATATGCCCAGTACAATGTGCGAATCCCTAAAGGACTAATCCTAGAGGGACCACCTGGAAACGGCAAAACCCTCTTAGCAAAATCACTTGCCGGAGAGGCAGGATGCGGATTCATTGCCGTAAGCGGTTCCGATTTCCAAGAAAAATACGTCGGCGTCGGTTCCAGTAGAATCCGCGAATTATTCGAGTTGGCAAAAGAGAACGAACCCTGCATAATATTCATCGATGAGATAGACGCGGTGGGTCGTCATCGGTCGGCGGACGGGGAATCGTCTTCTTCCGAGCGCGATAATACCCTAAATGCTCTCCTCGTCGAATTAGACGGGTTCAAGAACAACACTGGCGTGTTCGTTGTGGGAGCGACCAACCGAATCGATTTGCTGGACCCTGCCCTAATCCGTCCAGGAAGAATCGACAAGAAAATCTTCATCGGAATGCCGGACGAGCATACACGCCGAGAGGTTATCCGGATTCATATTAAAGGTAAACCCCATGACGAAAGTATTATCCTGGAGGATTTAGTCGAAGTGACCGACGGTCTTTCCTGCGCGCAAATTGAGAATTTGCTAAACGAAGCAATGTTGCATGCCCTTCGATACAACAACGAAGTGTTTACGTATGCCGACATCGATATTATCCTAAACAAAATAATCGCGGGTTGGCAATCGACCGACCACGAGTTCACGCAAGATATGATTGAGAGGATAACAGTCCATGAAATGGGACATGCGATCCTAGGATATTTATCGAAGCACCATTCTAAATTGGTGAAAGTTGTTCTCAATCTATCTTCACCTAAAACGCCTGGTTACACGATATTCGAGAGGTCGGCGTCGTCTATTTATCTGAAGGAGGCGCTTTTCGAGCATCTAATTATTTTGCTGGGCGGTAGAATCGCAGAGGAAGTCGTGTACAATGTGTCGGTCACTACTGGCGCGATCAATGATTTTGAGGAGGCGTTTAAATTGGCAGAGAGGATGATTCTGCATTATGGAATGGGCGAGAATGTGCTTTACCCCAGCAGCAGTGAAAAATACAAGGAAATCGTCGACACCGAGGTAAGCGAACTAATTAATTATGCGTATTTGGTCGGCAGAATCGTACTGGAGAACTGCAAACCTATTATTCTGGAATCTGCTGGGTTTTTGTATAGAGAAAAGAAACTGTTGCCGAGTCATCTGGGCGATATGATTCGCGATTCTCATCCAGAGGTTCTCAAACTGAAAGAGATTTTCACTGTTTGATAAAAAACGTATATGAATTTGTGATTATATAATACAATAATCACAAATATACACACTTAATGTGCTGGTTTAATTTTTTTAGTAGTGAAAATGAAAATAGGATAAATACAAATATTTACCATAAGATACTACATGATATTCGTAATTTCCGGGTGCTCAATTCGACACAAATTATTCAAGTTCAACAAATGACAGAAAAAGAAAAACTCGATTTGATTTTCGCCTACAATCTTGCATTGGAATCGATTCTTATATTACTCGAAAAACCTTAATAAAGACCTCTCATTAGTCATATTTAGCAAAAATGCACCTAATATCCTCTGCCGAAATAACCAAAAACGAACTCCTCGCCTATATTCAATCTGCCGATCAGATGCGGTATCGAGTGACAAACCGGAATCGAGACACCGACAATCGACGAACAGGTGATTTCAACCCTCTCGTACCTCAACACCCCGACAAAACCTTAATAACAATGTTCTACGAACCGTCGACCCGAACCAACTGCTCTTTCCAGGCAGCAGCAATAAAATTAGGTGCGAAAGTCATTGCTTTAACAGAAAAAGCATCGAGTGCGGAAAAAGGCGAATCTTTGGAGGATACGATTCAAACGCTCCAGCATTACGGCGACGCGATTGTTTTGCGACATCCCGCTAAAGGGTCGGCGGAAAGGGCAGCAGAAGTTTCTGCTGTGCCAATAATAAACGGCGGCGACGGAAACGGCGAGCATCCTACCCAGGCACTTCTCGATGCCTATACGTTATACCGGGAACTCGCACAACGCGGTATCCATCTCCATTCTGATTACAGACCCGCACTAACAATTACTTTTGTGGGTGACTTAAAGAACAGCAGAACTGTTCATTCTCTCATTCGTCTGTTGACACATTTCCCTAAATTGCGGTTTAATTACGTTTCGCCCGCGCCTCTCGAGATGCCCGCGGATTTAGTCGACTATGTAAGTGGATTCAATCAATACGACCAGAACAAAGTCAATTGCATCGAAGACGCGATTGATACGACAGATGTGCTGTATATGACTCGAATTCAGCGTGAGAGGTTCGAGTCTGAAGATTCCTATCGCGCAGTAATGGCAGAGTCGGAATCATATTGCTTGACCGAAGACATGCTGGAGGCGGCAAAAGAAAAAATGATAATTATGCATCCTCTTCCGCGTTTAGAGGAAATACCTCCGGAAATCGACGCGGATGAGAGAGCAGTTTATTTTAAACAGGTGGAGAATGGATTGTATATGAGGATGGCGATACTGCACAAAATATTTAGCGAGAGAGATTAATGTCTATAGCACAAATTCGCTGGAGAGATTTCTGATTTTCATTAGATGCTCCTATGTCGCATCTCCTGGAAATTTCAGATTTACTACCTTCTGTGAAGTCCGTAAATCCTATAAGCGCAGTTCTCGTAAGTCGAACCGTAAATCTCATCATTTATTTTTAGGGCCCGAGTCCCAATTAGGTTTCCAATTAATATCACAACGTTTTTCATCAAACAAGGGTGTTGTAAGTGACGGTCTTATAGGGTTTTTTACTGCAAAAGGTAGAGGAAATTTATGAATCTCACGACCTTCCGCTCTAGGCACTTTAAAATGTTGAAGTCTTAGTTTTTCTAAAGACGTATTTATTTTTTTAAACGGTGGAGGACCGGGTGGGGGTCTATGACCAGAGTTGCGCACTGATTTGCGTCTAGACGCGGGTTTTGCTCCATGACTACGAGTTCGTCTACCGGAACTTCGGCGAGATGACCCTTTTGGACTATGACTACGAGTGCGTCTACCGGAACTTCGGCGAGATGACCCTTTTGGACTATGACTACGAGTGCGTCTGGTTTTTGACATTTTATACAATATAAAAATATTTTTACCAGTATTATGAGCAATTTAAATCCCGAAAAATGAATCGGTGGCGTGGTCGATACTTTCAAACGTATTTGAATTTACAGAATTATGCTCTTCTAAATATTCCGCGAGTCTTTCCGGAGAAAGCGACTCTCTTACCTCTCGCTCTCTTTTCCGCCAGAACCACATCTTGAATTTTTCACGCAATCTTACCGCATAATAGATTTCGCGAAATCGTGGAATCACGTTCACCGCTTTAGGGTGCAATTGCAAATCGCCAATTACTGCCGCATTTTCGTCAGCATAAGGATAGTGTAGTAATTCATGAATGAATGGCATTTTGGCGAACGGATTACCTGCACAATTTATCATATTCATTGCAGATGGCATATGGGGTAGTTCGTCCAGTTGATTTTTCCAGCATCTTAATTTGATGAGATTTGGAGGAAGGGACGGTAATTCGGTTAACGCACCGTCGAAGCAATATAAATGTGTAAGACTATTCGGTAATTTAGGGAGACTGTGTAACCGATTATTATGCTCAAGAATTAAATGACGAAGTTGCTCTGGTAACTCAGGAATGGTTTCTAAATTGGTGAGACGAAGAACAAGGGAAGTAATGCGATGTGACAGTTTCGGAAGTCTAGGCAAATACGTGTTTTCAATGCGGATATTTTCTATCCAGTAAGGAAACTCGGCACATTCATATGTAATATCCGTGAATATACAATTGCGAATTACCAACCTCCGCATTTGGTTCTTGTACCCTAAATACGGAAAAGACCCGAAACAGTTTTCTACATAAAATACAGTATTGTCGTCCGAACGGATTACTTGTGCGTCGGCGTACTCATATTGGAAATAAGGGTCGGACATTTTTTGCCGCAAGATATCGTTCAGATACTCGGGGAAATCATTTAGGGATTTTATGAAACGAATCACTTCGTCTGATTTTGCATAGCAATTTGGATGGTTCATTATAGAAATATGGGTATGCGTATGAGTATGGTCAATAATATGAATAATGCAGCAATTGTTTATATTATTGTACTGGTCTAATGGGTTAAAAATGTTTCAATTTTTATACGGGGGCATTACCCCAACACCGCAAAATAAATATGGAGTCTGGTAATGGCTGGATATCTAGAATAGAGCACTTGATGACTGACAGGTTTTCTAAATTCGGCGGAAGTGTCGCGGGCAATTCTTTTATACCCGGATTGTCCGCCAGAATCAGTTCCATCAATTTAGGGGGAAGTTGGTCGGGGAGTTTCTTTATATCGGTGTGCGAAATATATAATCTTCGGAGTCTGTCGGGTAGCGCGGGCAATTCCGAGATATGTGAACGCTCAATGCTGACGGTTTCTATCCAGTCAGGAATCTTGTGTCCCGGGTATAGGACACTAGATTCGACGAATACGCGGCGCACATTGGGGAACCGGGTCAGGTCGGGGAACTTGCCGACATATCCGTTCAAATAAAGATGGTCGCTGTCGTGGAACATTTGTGAATAACTCTAGATGCGAAGCAGTAAGAGTTCGAACTAACTCCGGAGAACTTTGTTCGCAGGAGTTTGGTCACGTGATTGGCAATAAAAATTCAAGTTTTGCGAAGAACAAGCGTAGGAATTGATATATCACATACTGACCTATTCATATTGTTTTGCTATATTTTCGTTCGATGCTCCTATATACCGAAGAATGCGTCTGTCGCGCTATCGATTCCTTCCAATGTGTTATTGGGATTATTCGTATCCAAGTATTTTGCTAAATTGGTGGGCGAGAGTTCTTCGCGGATTCGGGGTTCACGGATTCGCCATAACCACCGCCAAAACGGGTCTCGCAATTTCACTGCAAAATATAGTTCGCGGAATCGGTCGACCTGCCGCATCATAGTGCCTGGAATAAGGGGCACCAGACTAATACCGACAACCGGATAAATCCCGTGTATTTTTGCGAGTTCCAGCATCCATTTGAGTTCGCAGCAAACATATTCGAGAGACTCGGGGACCGGGAACCGATAGTTGTTCATGTGGATGCGCGTGTACTCCATTCTCAGACGCCGAATGGTTTGAGGCAACGACACAATATTTGCTACGGGGTTATTTAGTATATTTAATTCTTCCAGACCGGCATATGTGTTTGCAAAATCGGGGGGCAACTCGCGAATACGGTTTGACGAGCATTTCAAAGTCCGCAAGTTTGCACCACACCTTGGCGGTAACCTCTCGACCATATTGCCTACTATATCGAGAGTCGTCAACGATTCGGGCAAAGTATCCGGCAACACTTTGACTAAATTATATGCGACATCAACATACTCCAACCCTTCGTGAAATGTGAGAGGCAGTTGGTGAATGGCATTACACGATAATCGTAGGGTTGTGACGGTTGTTGGGAGTTCCGGAAGCACTTTAATAAAATTATTGCAGATTCGCAGACTTACCAGATTTTCCGGAAGATGGTCGATAGTGGTGAGATTGTTGTTTACACAGCAAATGGTTTCGACTGTATTGCTGAGGAGTGGCAAACACGGCATATCAACATCGACTATGTGGAAGTTTTTTAGATTGGTATAGTGCCGGAGGTCTTTCGGAATGCGCGTGTTTTGGCAATTGGTGATTGACAGCGATGTTACGGTTTCTGGTGGTATTTTGAATTCGGGATTTTCCGTATTATTTGTGTATTTATGATTTTGGTGCAAACCGAATGTATAATATCGCAAATCGTCGTAATAGAATGTAAGAGTTGTTGTTTCGTCGGTCATTTTATATAAAGAGTTCAATGAAAAGTTGTTCAAAAAAAACTATTTATTATTTTACATTCAATTTTTATGGGTTTTATTTAGAAAACAATAACAATCATACAGCAAATATATTCACTCAGCGTTCGCTATAAGGACATCGACAGTTTCGGGTTCAACCGGGTGTTTTATGTACAGTTCGGAAAATAGACTGAGCGACTCTTCGACGCATGTGAGCGCCCGATGTTTTAGTGAACGGAGCATCGGGTTTGCGCGAGTGTGTTTGCGACGTACCTTGTCATAAACTGTCTCTATCTCGTCGCGCAGAAATGCGCACTTGGAAATCAATACCTGCAAGAAACTATTTTTAGTGCCATTTTTGAGTCGGCATCGGAAAGACGGATTGGTAGCAAGATATTCGGCGTGCTGTTTGAGGTTGTCGAATATTCCGATGATAGAGTTGAGTAAGTCGATGAGTTTAGGCACTTCTTCGACTTTACACAGTGCCATAGAGCGTTGAAACCCGTCGAGTGTCTCTTTGATGCTTTTAGTAACCTCTTTTCGCACCTCGAATTCCTCTAGCGACTCGTCTGGACGAATTCCTATTGGTCTTTCTACCACCGGTTTAGGATGATTCTCCTCCAGATAAACTGACGGAGGAAATTTCGTCGGAGAATACTCGAACTCCTTCGAACTAAGTTCTCCGGAGTTAGATTGTATTCCTCCCGCGTCGCGTCCGGAATACTTCTCAAATTTAACTTTCAAAGTATCTGGTTTAGTTGTATTTTCATTCGATGCTCCTGCGTCGCATCTCCCGAAAATTTCGGATTTACTACCTTCTGTGAAGTCCGTAAATCCTGTAAACAAATGCGCATGATAAACAACCTTACGCTCATGCTCAACCACCACCGCTTCTTCAACCACTAGAGGATTTTCGTTCGATGCTCCACTACCTTCCTTCAATTCGTATGCGAAGTCCGTAACTTTAGGTGCTTCTTCAAACTCCTTCGAACTAAGTTCTCCGGAGTTAGATTGTATTCCTCCCGCGTCGCGTCCGGAATACTTCTCAACCACGACCGCCTTTGGTTTCCGGGAAATCGGACGGTTTAGTCGACCACCACATACGCGAATAGTCTTCAACCTTTCGTGCAACATGTCGAGTTCATCTGACATCGACTCGAACTCGCCCCACCAATCGTGATGAATGTTGGTAGAAAGACGCGAGCGATATTGATACGACCTCACATCGTCGAACAGTTCATAGACTGGACTGTATTCCTGCCTCTCGTCCAAATAACTTACCTTTAGCAAATAATTAAGTGACTGTCTTGCTAAGTGTTTTACCATATTTATGCTGAAAACCTGAGATATGTAATCACCGTAGTGATTGCATGCCTTCAGATTAAATCGCTTCATGTACTCAAGCGTTTTGAGTATAAGAGCAATAGTGTCCGGTCTATTATATGATTTGCGGTTCATTGCAAATGAATCGATGTTTCTAGAGTTAATAGGTAATAGGATTGGCATTTTAGTGGATAATAGAGTTTATAGTTTAAAAGGGGTAAAAGAGTTTTATAAGGTTTGAAAAGTGTTTGAGTCGTTCGGAATATTTGTTTGGGGGGTATCATGTCTTCATCAATAGTAGAACAAAAAGTCGTTCAATTTTTTGCGTTTTATTAACTTGTTGTGAGAGCAATGAAAAATACATTTTTATTTTATTTTTCATTTTAGTTATTATTTTCAGGAGATGCGACATAGGAGCATCTCCTGAAAATTTCGGATTTACTACCTTCTTCGAAGTCCGTAAATCCTATAGTTACAGCAAATACAGGTCAAATACAGGTCAAATACAGGTCAAATACAGGTCAAATACAATTATTTTGCGGCGTCTAATTGGCGAACGACTTCTGCTAAAGCGAGTCTGCTGAAGTTGCGCTCCTCGAGTCCCTGGAATTCTTCGGGGAATTCGGCGTCCAGGATATACTCGGCGGGTAATCTCGGAATGAACTTGGCAAGGAATCCGGATTTAAAAGTCAAGTTCGAGTCACTATTCGCATATATTTCTGCCTTGAATTCGTGCTCGGTCAGGTCCGGATATCCCTGCAAGAGTATTTCCTCGTCTAAGTACACCATTCGCGCGCGTTTAGCGTCAGTCTCGGTGTAGATTACAATCGTGGGAGGCAATTCACGAATCTCCGGGCGCTTCTGTCCTCTGTAGTTCTCCAATATGGGTTGAGCAGACAATTTGCCGCTGTTCTTGAGACTTACCTTGAATTCGACGATTTCTGTATCATTCGACTTACGAGATTCCCTCCGCTGCGCTTCAGAAATCTCTCCAGCGAATCCTTGATATCCTACCGCTTCGCGTCCGGATATCTTCGCAGTCGGCACCTTTATTGCTAAATCTATTACGTTGACATCTTCGCTCATATTGACGCAGTCGAAACCTAAATCGCAAAATAATTGCGAGGCACATTCTTCTGCGACTCCGCCGGTAGCGAATTTGTTTATGTTCTTTTTAGGAGGGAAAATAAGGCGAGATGCGAACATATGGCGGAAGGCGAGATTTGTACGCGGCATATTTTGGCGGCATGCCTCGAACAAAGTCATTGCTGCTTTAGCAAATAATCCTTTGCCTGGTTCGAGAGAGGTAGAATGGAGTTCCTTTCTCTGCTTTGCCAATTCAGCGCGTTGTCGCTTTACTTCTGCTGCGTCGGCACGTTTCTTCGCTGCATCTTCTCGCTCTAATCGTTTCTGCTCTTTCTCTACCTTTTCCGCGGCGATTTCTTCGGGTGTTCGGCGCTTTCTGGGTGCCTTTTTCTCGACGGGCATTTCGGTCATCTGAGAGATTTCTTCGGTCATTTTAATAGAGTTTTGGTTATATGGTAGTGTTAAAGTTATAGGTTTAATAGTTTTGCTAATGTTTCGCGTTTGGGTAATAGGTGGGATTGGAATATGTTGCAAAAGATACGAAAACAAAACACCTTTCAATTTTTTGAGCATTTAATGCTCGTTTATAATTCAAACAGAACATTTCCACACATTTTTATTGGTCAATTCCGGAGCGAAGAATGCGAAGAACGCCGGACACGAAGTGGTAGGCGTTCGAGGATTCGCTGGAGAGATTTCCGAAGCGCAGCGGAGGGAATCTCGTAAGTCGAATGAGCATAGGAATTGGATGATTCTCCGGAGAAACTGACGAAGGAAGTTTCGAAGGAGAATGAAAAAATACAATTTTAATTTGCGAAGAACGCCGGACACGAAGTGGTCAATTCCTGAGCGAAGAATAAGCATTCGGAATTAAATTTTTACCATACGCGTTTGTTTATGTATATAAACATGTGTTTTTCTATATATAAAATGGACCAACTACATTTGTTTTCGTCGGGTTCGGCAAACAACGAATTATATAAAGAATTATGGGTAAAAGGCGCTTCACTATTTATACCTCAACTAAATAAACTGTTGGCACATACTGACTACAAATTTAACATTATAGACATAAACGTTTTTAATAATGAGAACTCGGATAAGTTGGGTTATATATTAGCGCAAAACAGGTCTGATAAATCAACTTGTCATGATTATCACATTTTGTATTCCTTCATTTTCAACCAAATTGGCGAACAAATTAACCTTCTGGAAATAGGATTAGGAACAAATAATCCTAACCTAGTTTCATCTATGGGTACCTACGGAAGACCGGGTGCATCATTATATGCATTTAGAGACTATTTACCGAAGGCAAATATTTATGGGGGTGACATTGACAAGTACATATTGTTTGAAAGTGAACGAATCAAAACCTGCTATGTCGACCAATTGGAAATAAAATCATTTGATAATATTGCAATTCAGTTTGGAGAAATGAAATACGACCTTATAATCGACGATGGTCTACATTCAATTGGGGCGAACTTGAATACTCTTTTGTTTGCGTTGGATAACCTGAACGAT
>Ga0114973_10000421_pt1 | contig 32018 bp, 37 predicted proteins | sample M_140807_MF_Meta_FD_87025 | JGI IMG/M metagenome (GOLD analysis project Ga0114973, IMG submission 87025) | Freshwater microbial communities from Lake Montjoie, Canada to study carbon cycling - M_140807_MF_MetaG | ecosystem: Environmental > Aquatic > Freshwater > Lake | place: Lake Montjoie... | reverse complement strand
TCAGTCTTCATATAATCGGTCGAAACCTGATTTGCCACCGGTGATAGGAAACAACCGACGAGACCCATGTCATGATACCATGGCAGCCACGACACGCAGCGATCATTTTCAGTCACTTCCATACCATGCGAGTGTGCCGACAAATTATTCAACAAAGCCTTGTGCGTCACCGCGACGCCGTGCGGGAAACGGGTCGATCCGCTGGAATATTGCAAGTAGCAAACTTCGTCGGTGTGCGCCTCGGGCAATGCGCTTTTCAAGGCAATCAGGTCGCCGAAACTTTCCCAATAAATGCCCTCGACATCGCAAGCGCGCGCTGCGTCATTTGCCATGTCGGCCAGTTCGGCAGGGAAGAACAGTATCTTGGGATCGCAGCTTTTTAACTGCACCGACAATTGGTCGACATAGCTTTCCTTGCCGCCAAAGGAAGTCGGCAGCGGAAGCGGCACTGGCCATGCGCCAGCATACACGCAGCCAAAAAACAGCGCAGCGAAATTTGGACCGGTTTCGGCAACCAAGGCGACACGGTCATCCTTGCGAATGCCATGACTGATAAGGCGATAGGCCATTTTGAGGGCGTCTTCACGCATTTCGCTATAGGCATAAGACCGCGATAGCTGACCACGCATGTCGTGGAAGTTCAGCCCGCGCTTACCTAAAGCGGCGTAATCAAGCGCCGCACCCAAGGTGGCAAAGTCGGAAAACCGACGCGGCAAGCTGTCCTGCGTTGGCGTGGGTGCGAGTTCGCTCATAAATTTTCCCATAGCATGTTCGGATGACCACCCGAGATGTCTCTATTAGTGTGTCTTAATAGCTAAGGATAGCAGTTCAAATTTCGGCCCGACTGTGGCAAGAATAGGGCGTGAACCGTCCGCGCCCTGCAAAAAAGCCCGCCCCACCGTTAAATGAGGAACGGATGCGCCAGTTGGCGCTGTTTTATGTTGGAAAATATGCGACCACGCAGGCCAAATTATCGGGCTATCTGGCGCGTAAGACCCGCGAACGGGGGTGGGATGACGAACGCCCGGCGGATATCGCAGCTTTGACCGAACAATTCGCTGCACTTGGTTATATAAACGACGCCCAATTTGCCGAGGCGCGCAGCCGGTCCTTCGTCCGCAGGGGCTTTGGCGAACGACGCCTGAACGAGGATTTGCGTGCCAGCGGCATCGGCAACGCGGATGCCATTGCGGCCAAAGCGCATATGGAAGAAAGCATCTTCAGCGCTGCCGAAAACTTTGCGCGGCGCAAGCGGCTTGGGCCTTTTGCGCAAGACGCGGCACCGCCCGAAAAGCGGCAAAAGCAGCTAAACGCCTTCTTGCGCGCTGGACATGGTTTCGATTTGGCGAAACGGTTTGTCTATGCAGAGCCCGGCGATGAGATCAGCGAAGATTTCGCTTAATCATAAACACGGTCCGCGGTCGCCACTGCCTCGGAGGCGCGCAACGCAGAGATTATACGCATGAGGTGCTGGAGATCATGCACCTCAAGATCTACCTCAAACGTGTGGAACTCCTCATCGCGCGCGGTCATCCGCAAGTTGATGATATTGGCCTTGTGATAGCCAAATATCCCTGCAATTTCGCCCAATGTACCCGGCCTGTTGTGGATAATGACGCGCAGTCGGGCGGACGCTCCATCGCTACCCCGCCCCCAACTTAAATCGACCCAGTCGGCATCCATTCCGCTTGCCAGCCGGTTGCATTCGATCGTGTGGACCTCAACTGGCTGGTCCAGCAAACGTAATCCAACAATCCGGTCGCCCGGGATAGGGTGGCAGCATTCGCCCAGATGATAACCCACTCCAGGGGTCAGTCCACGGATCGAAATCGCATGCTCCTGCCCGGGAAAATCGAAGGCAATGCCATTTACGTCAAACCCGAGAACTAGTGCCTCCATCAACGCGCGGTCGTTGATTTTGCCTAGGCCAATGCGACGCATCAGCTCATCCTCGTCCTCCAACTTCAACCGGGTGACTGCCGCCGTCAGCGCCTTTTTACCAATTTTGCCCGGCATGCGCGCGGCCACTTCTTCATATAATTTTCGGCCAATCGCGACCAACTCGTGCCGTTCGCGATGCCGCACATGCCGCCGGATGGCGGCGCGCGCCTTGCCCGTAGTCACAAAATTCATCCACGCTTGTTGTGGTTCCTGCGCCTTTGACTTTAGTATTTCGACCATGTCGCCATTGTGCAATTGCGTACGCAACGGAACATGGCGGCCGTTCACTTTCCCGCCAACGGCCTTGTCGCCTAGGTCCGTGTGCACAGCATAAGCGAAATCAACGACGGTAGAACCCTTGGGCAACTGATGCAGAACGCCTTTGGGTGTGAACGCAAAAATGCGGTCCTGATACATTGCCATGCGCGTGTTTTCGAGCATATCCTCCGCGTCTTGACTGGTATCCAAAATCTCAATCAGGTCGCGCAACCACCCTGCCTGCCCATCGGGCTTGTCGGCTTGTTTGTAAGCCCAATGCGCGGCAAAGCCATGCTCGGATGCGCGGTGCATCTCAGCGCTTCTGATCTGCACCTCAACGCGCATGTTTTTGGCGAACATGATGGTGGTATGGATCGATTTATAGCCATTGCGCTTGGGTGTAGAGATGAAGTCTTTGAAACGCCCGGGCACCATTTGCCAACGGTGATGAAGCACACCCAAAGCGCGGTAACAATCTTCGGTCGTTTCTGTTATTACCCGAAATGCGTTGATATCGGTCAGTTGTTCAAACGCGACATGGCGTTCCTGCATCTTTTTCCAGATGGAATAGGGATGTTTCTCACGCCCCGAAATTTTGATTTTCAGCCCAGCTTGCTCCATTTCCCAAGCGATGGTCTGGTTGATCTGGTCAATTTCGACATCGGCCTTATCGCGAATTTGCTTTAGGCGCCCTGTTATCGTCTGATACGCCTCGGGTTCCAACTGTTCAAATGCGAGCAACTGCATCTCGCGCATATATTCATACATGCCAATCCGCTCAGCCAGCGGTGCATAGATATCCATGGTTTCTTTGGCGATACGACTGCGCTTTTCCGGGCTTTTGATGAAGTGCAGCGTCCGCATATTATGCAGACGGTCAGCAAGCTTGACCAAAAGCACGCGGATATCATCGGAAATCGCGAGCAAAAACTTGCGCAGATTTTCTGCTGCACGCTCGTCCTCGGTCTGGGCTTCAATTTTCGATAGCTTAGTGACGCCATCAACTAAGCGCGCCACTTCAGGTCCAAAGCGGCTTTCAATGTCTTCGATCGAGGTCAACGTATCTTCCACCGTGTCATGCAGCAACGCGGTGATTATCGTGTCCTCATCCATTTTGAGGTCAGTCATCAGGCCAGCAACCTCTACGGGATGGCTGAAATAGGGATCACCCGACGCGCGTTTTTGCGCCCCATGCATCTGAACCGTGAAGACATACGCCCGATTCAACCGATCTTCATCGACGTCAGGCGTATAAGCCCGCACCCGTTCAACCAGTTCATATTGCCGCATCATAAGTCCAAGTTGGGTCTTTTACGCTGCGATGCAACCGTAAAATTAATCTACACGCATTCGTGCTCGGTTAGGCCCAGAAAAAGGAGAGGTAAACGCGATAATAGGCCTGATAAAGGCAGAGGCCCAGGCTACCAACGCGAAGCAGGCGCGCAACAACAATGCGCCGGAAGGGTCGTCCCTCCGGCGCAGTCTGTTTTCGGCTCTACAACCTGCACGAAACGTGCAGCCATGGGATAAGGGGAGAGCAGAGCCGAAAAAATCGGTTACTGCTTTAGTTCTTTGCGATAGCCTTCGCGTTGTCGGCATTGCATGCCGCAACTTCATCGGCTGTGAACACGCGCTCACCAGCGGTGAAAGCCGCAACCGCGCCGAACTTGCGGGCAACGCTGACGCACATGTTCTTAGGTGCGGTCGACGCCATCGGCGCACGGCAGCTGGTGCCTTCGCACTTTACGAAAACGCTACGCAGCAATTCAGGCTTTGCATCGGCAGGCTGGGCAAGTTCAATTTTGTAATAGCTGCCGTTGGTCACAGCATGTGCTTGTGGGGCAACGAAAACAAGGGTTGCGCTTAAAGCAGAGGCAGCAGCAAGGGCGCCCAAACGAGCGGAGAAATGGGAAAGGGTCATCATGTTTTCCTTTAGCTTTGCTAACATTCCAAAAGGCAGACGGGAATTTTTGATCCTTCGCCTGCGATTTGCGCTTCTGAAATTCAGTAGCGAATGACTACTTGGTATTTTAAGTTTCTATTTGCAACTTAAAATACGTATTCGGTTGATTATTTCTGATGACGGTCCCAATCTGCGGCAAAGAGGATATGACATGGTTGAATTGCGCGAACCGTTACAGCAGCTCGCAGAATGCGGTCTTCCGACTGCGCTGGAGGCGATGGGGGAACGTTGGTCGTTCATGATCCTGCGCGCGGCCTTTAACGGTGTGCGCCATTTTGAGGAGTTCCTCTCCGAAATCAGTATCGCGCGCAATATATTGGCCAATCGTCTCACCCGCCTGACGGAAAGCGGTATATTGCACCGTACCCCCTGCCCCGATGACCGGCGTAAGGTTGAGTATCGCCTAACGGATAAGGGGCTGGACCTGCTGCCCACCATGATTGCTTTGCGCCAATGGGGCGAAAAATGGGGTACGGGCGTTTTGTCCAATCCCGTTTTGGTCGACGACCGTGACCGCCAGCCAATATTGCCAGTTACCATCCGTAGCCATGATGAAAGGGTGCTTGGTTATATGGATCTAAGCTGGATGAACTCAGTGGACATCGCGCCTATCAGAGCGGATGCAAACGACGATATGGGCGACCGCGTCAGGAAACTGAGCGCAATTTAATGTGCGCTACTAACACATAGTAAAGCAGCCGTTGAATTTTTGTTGCGAATCTGTTACACTCCGCATCGACAGGCCAAGAAAGGCCGATGACTGTGTACCTAAACCGGGTTGATACAGGTTCATGACGCAAGGGGCGAACAGGAAAGTCTTAGGGACAACATTTTGTTGTCCAAAAAGCTCTTCTCCCGAATATTCAGAAAGGTCGTAATATGACGTCCAACGCGGCGATGTTTGATGTAGGCGATTATGTGGTGTATCCCAAGCACGGGGTCGGACGCGTAATCGAACTTCAGGATTCCGAAATCGCAGGGATGCAGCTTCAGCTTTATGTCCTGCGTTTTGAAAAAGAAAAAATGACGCTTCGCGTGCCGTTTAACAAAGCCGAAGGCGTTGGCATGCGTAAACTGTCGAGCGATAAGACGCTCAAGGAAGCTATGCACACATTGACGGGCAAACCCAAGGTTAAGCGCACCATGTGGTCCCGCCGTGCGCAGGAATATGAGGCAAAGATAAACTCTGGCGATTTGGTATCTATTGCCGAAGTAACGCGCGATCTATTCCGTCCTGACGATCAGCCAGAGCAAAGCTATTCCGAGCGGCAAATTTTCGAAGCCGCATCAAGCCGTTTGGCTCGCGAGCTCGCCGCCATGGAAAAGACCGATGAAAAAGCGGCACTCCAGAAAATTCTCGTCATCTTGAATGAGGCGGCACCGCAATATTACGAAAAAGCGGAATAAGGCTTCCTTAAAAAAATCTGAAGGGCGCTGGCAACGGCGCCCTTTTTTCGGCACAGCCATGCCGCGAAACGCCCAGCCTGACATACAGCTATCGTCGGTGGTAAGGAAATTTATGGCCAAAGTAATCATCTGGTATGACGGGGCATGCCCCCTGTGCATTCGCGAGATTGCATTGATGCGTCGGCTTGATCAGCGCGGTGCCATCGACTTTCTGGATATAGCACCCACCGATGCGATTTGTCCGCTTGACCGTCAATTGATGCTTGCCCGTTTTCATGCCAGCGAAGATGGAGTCATCCTATCCGGTGCAGCCGCCTTCGCAGCAATGTGGCGAGCCATACCATTGCTGAAACCACTTGGCTTAATTGCACGCAATGCCTTCGTTCTTGGACTTCTCGAACGGCTCTATAACCGCTTCCTCATGATCAGGCCGCGCCTGCAAAAATTACTGGATTGAACATGATCCCCGAAAGCTTCCCCGCGACGCGCACTGCTGCGCTGGCTCGCCTCACGCACTTCGCGCCGCGCGCAGGTCAGGCTTATGCGTCCGGCCGCAATACGGACCCCGGGCCAGACCAAGCGGGCGCCGTTTCGAAGCTGTCGCCGTATTTGCGCTATCGCCTGATAACTGAGCAAGACGTCATTGGCGCGACATTGGGACGAAACAGCCTTCCGGCTGCCGAGAAATATGTGCAGGAAGTATTGTGGCGCACATATTGGAAGGGCTGGCTTGAGATGCGCCCGTCGGTGTGGACGCAATTCCAACAAGAGCGCGGCCACCAACGCGACAGCTTTCCCAACGCCCGCGCTGTCCGCAGCGCAGAAGCTGGCGAAACAGGTATCGAAGGCTTTGACGATTGGGCGCGCGAATTGGTCGAGACCGGCTATTTACATAACCACGCAAGAATGTGGTTTGCATCAATCTGGATCTTCACCCTGCGCCTGCCATGGGCCTTGGGCGCGGACTTCTTCCTGCGGCATTTGGTGGATGCAGACGCGGCAAGCAACACCTTATCATGGCGCTGGGTGGCTGGCTTGCAAACGGCTGGCAAGACGTACCTTGCGACTTCGGAAAACATCGCCCGCTTTACGAATGGCCGATTTGCACCAAAGGGCTTGGCGACCACAGCAACGATGCCCACGGACATGGCTTCACCGGAGCTTCGGCCCTTGCCGCAAGCCACATTTTTCGACGCACATAAGCCTGCATATCTGCTAATGACGCCGGAGGATTTGCACCCTGAGTCTGTCTTTGGCGCATCTACCAAAATCATTAGCACCGGCGTTTTACGAGACCCTAAAACCCTATGGGGTAATAATGCCAGAGCCTTTGTCGAGGCCGCGACCGAAGACGCTGTTGAACGCGTTGGCAAAGCGTTCAAATGCCCGACAACGGTGCTCGGCAACTTCGATGCCGCGGCCCTGATTGCTCAAGCACGCGCGGCAGGGGCAGAGCAAATAATCACACCCTACACCCCCATCGGCCCGGTGGCCGATGCGCTAACCCGCATCGCTCCAATATTGGCCGCCGAAGGGGTTCCTTTGGTTCAAATCCGACGCGCTTGGGACGAAAACTTCTGGCCACATGCAACGAAAGGCTTCTTCCCTTTCAAAGAACATATTCCCAAAATTCTTAAGGAAATGGGCCTTTCGCGATAGGCCGCAGATATCTGTTGCGTGAAAAACGCACGAGCGTATTGATCAGACAATGTCGAAGACTTCTAAACCAAGGCAACCCTAGCGCATGAGCAATTGGTGGGACCGGAACGTCGTTCCTCGCTTGATCGGTTGCGCATGTGCGCAACCTGCGGTGATGCGCGACCGCGCTAAGGTGGTACCCTTCGCCTCCGGAGATGTGCTGGAGCTGGGCTGTGGCGCGCCCAATCTCGATTATTACGACCGTAATAATGTGCGTTCGCTGTCCGGCGTAGACCCATCTGCTGAATTGCTTGCCCGCACAAAACTGGCCTTGGAGAGCAAAGGGATGACTGCAAACTTCATTCCCGGCATCGCAGAGGCGCTTCCTTTCGCAAACGAAAGTTTCGACTGCGTTGTCACAACCTTCACGCTGTGTTCGGTGCAGGACCCGCACGCCGCGCTGTCGGAGGTGAAGCGTGTGCTTAAACCGCGTGGTCGATTGCTATTCGTTGAACATGGTCGTGCACCCGATACTGATGCCGCTGCCTGGCAGAGCCGGATTGAACCGATTTGGAAGCGGATTGCCGGCGGTTGTCATTTGACCCGGCCCGTAACTCAGGCCATATCTGAAGCTGGATTTATGTGTAATGCACCGCAAGGGCATTATATGAAAAGGACACCGAGATGGCTTGGCTGGGTGGAATGGGGCGAGGCAAGATTGGCGGACTAAATGGTGCTTTATGGCGCGGGTCAGTTTGATGCGCCTAACGTCAAAATGCGTACTCTTCGTCTTGAGCATAACGGAAATGCCATATCCAACGTCCAAGCCATGGAAGAAGCGAATATATTTAATCGCGGGCCAGGCAAGATTACGGTTGGCGGGAGTGGAAGCTGTTTTATTAAGCTAGCGGGAAGCGCCGCGATTAATTGTGCCCGAGTTAAAAAGGGATCACGTCAATGAAGTTCAGCCAGTTCATCCGCCGCAGTGTCTGTGCGATTGCATTGTCGCTTACCGCATGCACAATGCCCGCCAATGGGGGAAGTAAGGTTGCTGGTTGCACCCCAGGCGCAGCTGCCGGTCAGTCAGCCGCCGGGATACAACAGGTAACTTTATGCGTTTCCAGCGCCAAAACGACTCGCGCCTTCAATGTTGAGGTCGCCGAAACCTCGGCGCAGCAAACCAGAGGGTTGATGTTCCGGACCGAGCTTGCCGACAATGCAGGGATGATCTTTCCTTTCCCCGAACCGCGCGTCGCCAGTTTCTGGATGAAAAACACCGTGATCCCCTTGGACATTATCTTCATCCGCGCGAACGGCACGATTGAGAGTATTGCGGATAACACCATACCATATTCAACTATACCTTTAGAAGCCGGTGAACCCGTAGTTGCCGTGCTGGAATTGCGTGGCGGTCTTGCGGCTGAATTGGGCATAGCCGCGGGCGACACCGTGAAATGGGCCGCCAAATAGAGGCAAATAAGGATTGCGCGGCAGCGTGCTTGCCCCTAATCGCGAAGCCATGGGAATACTCGGTAAAATCTTCACGTGGTGGGACGGCGCTACGATCGGCACGGCAATCTATAGCTGGCGTAAAGGCAAGGCTGTGGGCACCGACACCGAAGGCAACAAATATTATCAATCATCCGACGGCAATCGCCGCTGGGTAATTTATAATGGTCCCAATGACGCCAGCCGCGTTTCACCTGATTGGCATGGTTGGCTCCATGGCACGCATGATGGTGATCCGGAGAGTTACCTCCCGCCGCATCGCGGTTATGAAACTGCGGCTGTTCCCAATCTGACAGGGACTGAAGGGGCATATCGCCCCGCAGGATCGATTGAGCGCGGCGGCCACCGCGCGCGCGCAACTGGCGATTATGAGGCGTGGAGTCCCGACGCATTATGATCCGCATGCGCGGTCTATTTGTTCTGCCGTTGCTGGCGACGCTGGTCGCGTGTGGATCTTCTACGGATGCGCTGGAGGCGCCGGCACAGTCGGGAAAGGCACAGGCTACAAATGATAAAATTGCTACCGCAACTGGCGGATCCATTGGGACGCCGATGGCTGAACGCGTTGCAGTTCTCGGCCTTTTGAACAAGCGGAACGGTCAGACCCGCGATATCGAGCTAAAGCCCGGTGAAGCTATTCGGTTTGACAAGGTTGTTGTCAGACTTCGCGCTTGCGAAAAAACAGCACCGTGGGAAACCTATCCCGACGAAGGTGCATTTGTTCAACTCCTCGTCAACGAACGCCCTCCTGGCACTACCGAGGCAGAGAGATGGCGTAATGTTTTCTCCGGCTGGTTATTTAAAGAAAATCCCGCTGCTAATGTTGTCGAACATCCGATTTACGATGTCTGGGTTAAGGCTTGCAAAATGAATTTCCCCGGCGAAGAAGCGCCTGTCGAGGAGAAATCATCGGATACGGGGACCCCAGAGCCCAAAGCGCCATCAAGTGCGCCCCAATTGCCGACCGAACCGGGGACTAGGGCACCTGACGAAGCAACCCCGGCAGCGATCTGAACTGACTTTGTAAGCGCGGCTTCGAGTAGCTTTAGATACGCGCCTTGAGTCATCTCAATCGCCCCTAAACCCTCCAAATGGTCAGTCATAAACTGGCAATCCAACAATTCAAAACCGCCAATGTTAAGCCGCGCAACCAGCCATGCCAGAGCAACCTTGGAAGCATTGGTCACCCTCGAAAACATGCTTTCGCCGAAGAACGCGCGTCCCAATACAAGTCCATAAAGCCCACCCACAAGGCGGCCTTCCGACCAACATTCAACGCTGTGCGTCCAGCCAAGGCTGTGCAGCCGGCAAAAGGCCTCTTGGATGTCCGAGTTAATCCAGGTGTCCTGCCGATCGGCCTGCGGCTCAGCACATGTGCCAATGACCTGCGCAAAGGCAGTATCGGAAGTTACAACAAACCGGTCTTGCCGAATTGTTTTGGCAAGAGACTTTGACAAGCGAAAGCCATCAAGCGGCATAACAGCGCGAAATTCCGGTTCAATCCAAAAGGTGTCGGGGTCATCCCGCGCATCGGACATCGGAAATATGCCATTGGCATACGCCTGAAGCAGCAAATCCAGATCGATGGGCAAAACATGTCCTTTCGCGTCCGAGGTAATTGCCTATCTCGAATTGCGCCGACGCATGCAATGGATTATAGCTGTCAAAAGCGCCCCGGCAGAGTTAGGCTCAGTTAGAGTCAGCCCCGCCGGGGCGCGTCATTTCAAGCAAAGTCAGGGACCGCATATGACCCGCCGCCGCAAAATATACGAAGGCAAGGCCAAGATTCTTTACGAAGGCCCTGAACCCGGCACGTTGATCCAATATTTCAAGGATGATGCCACCGCCTTTAATGCCCAGAAAAAGGGTACGATTTCCGGTAAGGGCGTCATCAACAATCGTGTGTCAGAGCATGTATTCACCCGGCTGAGCCATATTGGCATTCCGACGCACTTCATCCGCCGCCTCAACATGCGCGAACAATTGATACGTCAGGTGGAGATTGTGCCGATTGAAGTCATTGTGCGCAATGTAGCCGCAGGAACCTTGTCCAAGCGTCTGGGCATTGAAGAGGGCACACCGCTTCCGCATACATTGCTCGAATATTGCTATAAGGACGACAGCCTAGGTGACCCGCTGGTAGCCGAAGAACATATTGCTTGCTTTGGTTGGGCAACGCAGGAGGAAATGCAGGACATTTCGTCCATGGCAATTCGCATCAACGATTTTCTGTGCGGCATGTTTGCGGCCATCGGCATTCGGCTCGTCGACTTTAAACTGGAGTTTGGACGCCTGTTCGATGGCGATTTCTCGAGGATCATTCTTGCCGACGAAATCAGCCCGGATGGCTGCCGCCTGTGGGATATTGAAACAGGAGAGAAGCTTGACAAGGATCGGTTCCGCCGTGACCTTGGCGGCGAAGCAGAAGCCTATCAAGAAGTCGCCCGTCGCCTCGGCCTGATGCCCGATGAAAGCGAAGGCGCAGTGCTTGATATGGTCAGTCACCGGCTTCGGAAAGGTAAGTAAATCAATAGTTTACACAAGACAATATTACAAAATCCAAAAATTTACGATATAATCAGTACACTAAAAACGGGCTTTCCAAAGATAGTTAAAATTTCGCTGCAGTTAGCTTAGGCTTGAATCGCTCAACCTGGCTTCTATAGGCAATTGAATAAATCAAGCGGATGTATCCAAAATGAAAACGCGCATTTTTGTAACACTAAAAAACGGTGTGCTCGATCCACAAGGCAAAGCCATCCATCATGCCATTGAAGGCCTAGGTTTTTCGGCCGTGCAAGACGTGCGCGCCGGTCGACTTATCGAAATCCAACATGAGCAGGGTCTTTCGACGTCAGACCTTGAGGCGATGTGCACCAAGTTGCTCGCCAATATGGTGATCGAAAATTTTGAAATCGAGCAGGCTTGATGCGGGCCGCAGTTATTCAGTTCCCCGGTTCCAATTGCGACCGCGACATGGTGGTGGCGATTCGCGACATCACAGGTGCGGAAACGAAACTTGTATGGCATCGTACTGCCGAATTGCCTGACGGACTTGACCTCATCGCCATTCCGGGGGGGTTTTCCTATGGCGATTATCTACGCTCCGGTGCGATGGCGGCCAGATCACCCGTAATGCAAGCGGTCATAGCAGCAGCTGGACGCGGCGTGCCTGTTCTGGGTGTTTGCAATGGGTTCCAAATATTGACTGAGGCAGGACTGCTGCCCGGCGCGTTAATGCGCAATGCCGGCATACGGTTCGTCTGCCGCACCGTCGCCTTGACGGTCGAAAATAGCCAATCTGCCTTTACCCGAGGCTACACCGATGGTGAACAGGTCCGCATTCCCGTAGCACATCATGATGGCAATTATTTCGCGGATAGCGATACGCTCGACAGACTTGAAGGGGATGGTCGCGTCGCCTTCCGCTATGCCGAAAACGTCAATGGCTCCGCGCGGAGCATCGCTGGCGTGCTTAACGCAGCAGGCAATGTCTTGGGTATGATGCCCCATCCCGAACGCATGACCGAAGCCGTACACGGCGGGTCAGGCGGTCGCCGCTTGTTCGAGGGGCTGGTCCGCCAGATCGCTTGATTGTGCCGAATCCAGCACTTTTTCCGGTTTTTTGCGTGGGAATAAAAAGCGACCCATTAATAGAATAATCGTGGGCCAGAACATCGTGTTGTACAGGTCATGTAATGACGCGTTTAATGTCGCTTCGCCTGGTGCTTGGCCGCGCAAGTCCGCATATTCGTTAGACAGTTCGGCCATCAAAACAATCAACCAGGACCAGACACTGTCTGGACGCCGCCGAAGCACGACTGCAGATAGGAACAATATCAACAGCGAACCATGTACATGCATCGCGTCATTCGTCAGGCCGACTGCTGCAATAAGCCATGTTTTATAGCCGATCCATCGTTCGACCAGCTGCAACAATATGTCTTGCATACGATCCTAAACTTTAGTTTTAAAAGGCGAGAAGTTGGTTCCCTCGTCGAATATGTCGACGCCTTCTTTTCGCTTAAGCCAGCCAACAACACCATAAGTAACAGGCGTCAGCACCACTTCCCAGCCCACTTTCAACAACCAGTTTGTGAGCATAACGCTGATGACCTGCTCGTTGCTCCATATACCCCCAAAGGCGAGTGGGTAAAAAATGATGCTATCAATGCCTTGCCCTACGACAGTCGACCCAATGGTGCGCGACCACAAATGCTTTCCGGCGGTCCATATCTTCATACGCGCCATGACATAGCTGTTGATGAACTCGCCTGCCCAAAACGCGGTGATCGACGCAAAGACGATCCGCCAGACTTGACCAAACACGCTTTCATAAGCGGCCTGCCCCGGCCAACCGGGTGCGGGCGGGAGGGCAACCACAACCCAGCTCATGAATGCCATGAACAGCAATGCGGCAAAGCCAGCCCAAATAACCCTGCGCGCACGAGCGTAGCCATATACTTCAGTTAAGACGTCACCAATGACATAGCCCAAGGGAAAAAATAATATTCCGGCGCCAAATATCCATTGCTCGCCGTTCAGCGTCAGCGCCGCGGGTTTCGCGGCACCGATGATGTTGGACAGCAACAATATGGTGACAAAGGCCGCCATAACGAAATCATAATACCGAAACTGACGGCCAGTAACCGCACTTCCGCTTTCGGAGAGAATAGGGGCATCGTGCATAAATCGACATAAGCAGCTTTGCGTTCGAGCGCAAAGCCGTTATTGCACCTCGCAGCGCGCGCCCTTAGCTCAGCTGGATAGAGCGCGAGACTTCTAATCTTGAGGCCACAGGTTCGACTCCTGTAGGGCGCGCCACGCAGTCCGCGACATCACACCTTTCCAGAGACTTCTGTCGCCGAGCGCCGAAGACGGCGGAGTTCTGCGGGCCTTGGCGGCGCCTAAATTCGTGCAGAAGCCAAACTTGTCTCTGTTGTGAGACCGATTAGCCAAAAAATAGGGACCGTCTCACGGGCCCAAAAAACAGACTTCTTTTAATGTACGCTGGGCCTTAGCCGAACCCGAGGACTCGCCTCTGATCTGCCCACGCCAGCGGTAAATCAGCGGCCAGAAGTTTGCTTGGGCTAAGCTTTAATGGCTGTCGCCCTTCCACAATTGCAGTGACAATATCTGGATCGAGGCATGCCAGCTTGGCTACCTTCATCATTCGAACACGGCAACGGCCTTGTTCGGCTGCTAGAGCCGGAATCGATTTACCGAGATTAGCGGTAATCTGTTGCATGATTGCCCGGGACTCCGCGATGAGAGCGATAAGTTTCTCGTCTCGCATCTGGACACGGTCACCTGATAACGTTGCCGGAATGACTAGTCTTAGGGCTTTCCCTCGACGCAGCCTTAAGGCCTGACGTTCGATCGTTAGATTTGTGCTCGAGGGTTGGACTGAGATGTCTGCCTTAATGACGTTGAGCAGACCGCGGTTATCTATCCGGATAATCACACGGTCGTCATGCAGGTCGACACGGTTCATCACATTCCGCAGCAATTCCTGTTTCCATGCATATTTCGCAACGCCCAGTTCAGTCGCCACTTTGCCGCATCGCGAGATCACATTGTGCAGTTGTTCACTTGTGTAGGAGCCGTGAAGCAACATGCTCTGCATCTGGCTGCCGGACGCCAGCGTCTGGGAGAGCTGGTCAACGACTATGTTTCGATATCCCGAGCGCTGACCCGTGACGCTGTATTGTCGTCCAAAGTTTCATAGCGGTTCGCATAATAATGGAAGCGGCGATTGCCTTTCTGCGTATGGGTAAGGACCATCGCCCTGCCCTCGCCATCGTATATAAGGCCTACCAGCACACCTATGAAGGCCCGCATGATGTCCATGCACTCATATTGGGTCGCGCGATTACCGGCATTGCGGCATTCTAACAAAAAATGGGCCGCCCGGCTTTTCAGCTTACCAGGGAGGAAATTGTGTCTCGTAAAAGACACGTCATCTTTATCACCTAGTGATGGTCAATATCTGGTTAAGGCCTGCGAGTTGCTTTTCCTGCTCAGCAAGGTCCAGTTCTTCGGCCTTCCACGGCAAACGAAAAAGGTGCGTTATCCCGGATACCCTGCGATTGAATATGGACAATCCGGTTCGATTCCTTGCGGATGGTCGTCAGACCCTGTCCTTGTCCCTTGCAGGTGTAACTAACGGTAACCGAGTTCGCGCTTGTGCGGACAATATATTGCTCGCAGGCGACACCGCTATGCTGGATTTGAATTAAGGCGCCGGGATTTCCAAGACAAATTTTGGTAAGTGGCTGATCGCCGCCAGTTGCGCGCAATTGCCAGTTTCCGCGCTCTAATGTATCAAGCAGCGCCAAATCATCATTTGGAGAGACCGCAAAAGCGGCACCTGCCGCCAACGGTAAAAACAGGCGAATAGGATAATATCGAAGTTGCATAATCTTACGTCCGTAAACCCGTCCGTTTCAGCGAAACAATCTATAGTTTGCAGTTTCGTTACCATAAATTTTTGCATTTTGCACGGCAGATTATGCTCTTCGAACGACAGTTGGCGCTCACTGTTCTTCGGTGCGCCAGTTAATTGTTGAAACTGGCAAGGCTGATCGGAAACCGGCGCGAGCAAAATTGGCAATCAACGACAATATCGCCGTCGTCATCGGCCATTTCGGCACGGCCTTCTGCGGGAAACTTCGCAATTACATCGCGGATGTGCAACGGGTCGCACCGGCACCCCTTCGACAACCGATCGCCTTGTTCAATGCGCACTTCTTGTTCTTCGTGAAAAAGCCGCCAGACGATTTCCTCAAGCGAAAGCGCAGGGTCAGCTAACTCAGCAGCAGCGATGGTTGAGGACATTACCTCAATATGCGCCCACTCCGGATGGTCGAGCCTCACGTGGAGCCGTTCACGGCCTTCTTCGCCCTCTGGCAAATGCTGCACCAACAGACCACCAGCAACGCAGCGGCCATCAACACGGTCCACCGCCACGCGAATAAAGGTTGGGATTTGTTCGGACTGCATGAAATAATTTTGCGCCGCATCAGCCAGCGCTTCGCCCTCAAGCGGGACAATGCCCTGATAGCGGCCACCGCCTTCGCTGGCCGGCTTCATACGGTCAAAGGTAATTGCAAGATAACCTTGCCCGAATACACCAAACAGCGTTGCATCCCGCGGCAAGGCCGCAGCGGTCGCTGCATCAAACTGCGCATAGCCGCGCAACGCACCGTCTTTATAGTCGCACGCCAGAAGGCGGATCGCACCCTTTTCAGTTTGTGTTTGCAGCGTAAGCTGGCTGCCCTTTTCCTTCAACGAAGATCCCAACAAGGCGGTCAAAACCAATGCCTCTGCCAAGATGCGTTCAATCACGGGGGGGTAGGCGTGGGCCGCTAAAATTTCGGCAAGGACATCGTCAAGCCGAACCAGACGCCCGCGCGCATCGCGCGTGGGTATGGAAAAGCGCAATGGCTGATTGGACAATGTTTCGGATTGTTCCGCCATTACAACTTCCCAAGGCACCATAATAAAATCGATTTTTGCGCATGAAGACGGTTTTCTGCTTCGTCCCAGATAAGCGACTGCGGCCCGTCAATCACCGCGTCGGTCACTTCTTCACCACGATGCGCAGGCAAACAGTGCAGGAACACTGCATCTGCTTTTGCCGTGGCCATAAGGCGTTCGTTCACCTGATAGGGCATCATTGCCGCCATCTTGTTATGGGCATGATCCTGCCCCATCGACACCCAGGTGTCGGTCACAACAACGTCTGCGCCCGCCACTGCTTCGCGTGCATCGCGGGTCAGGGTTATGTTCGCGCCAGCGGCCTTTGCAATCTCGATAAAGTTGCTGTCACTTTCATAGCCTTCTGGGACGGCTATGCGAAGGTTGAACTTAAACAACCCTGCTGCCTCAACTACCGAATTCAGCACATTATTACCATCACCAAGCCATGCAAGCTCAAGACCGGGCAAAGTTTTTCGATGCTCCATTACGGTCAGAAGATCGGCAACGATCTGGCAGGGATGCGACAGATCAGTCAGGCCGTTGATGACGGGCACGCTGGCGTAATGTGCCAGTTCTGAAACCTTGTCATGGTCATCGGTGCGGATCATGATGGCATCGACATAGCGTGACAGCACGCGGGCTGTGTCGGCAATAGTCTCACCGCGACCAAGCTGCATCTGTCCAGACGCCATGAATATGCTGTCGCCACCCAATTGCTTCATCGCCATTTCAAAAGACGTGCGGGTGCGGGTCGAGTTTTTCTCAAACACCATCGCCAGCGTGTGCCCCGCAAGCGGCGCGTCGGCATCTGCCTGACCCTTGGGGCAGCCTTGCCGCGCATTTTTCCTGTCTATGGCGTTGTTCAGCATAGCTGCAATTGCATCGCCGCCCGCGTCGCTCAAATTGAGGAAATGGCGCATCATGCAGCTTGCGGCATTTGATAGCTAGCGGCACCGGCGGACAGCTTTTCCATAAATGTCTGGATTTCGGCGTCGCCAATATTCAACGGCGGCAGCACGCGGAACGTGTTGTCTCCCGCCGCTACCAGCAACAAACCGTGATTGTCGCGCAAATGCGCCACAAAGGCCCGCGTTTCATGCGTCATCATCACGCCGAGCATAAGCCCTTTGCCCCGAACGCCGGTAAACAGGTCGGGATAATTGCCGATGAATTGTTCAAGCGTTGAACGTAATTTTTCGCCTGTCGAACGCACTTGCGCCAAAAATTCCTCATTCGCCACGACATCCCAAACCGCCTGACAGGCCGCCATGGCGAACGGATTGCCGCCATAGGTCGATCCATGCGTACCAACGACCATGCCGCGTGCCGCCTCTTCAGTGGCAAGGCAGGCACCCACTGGAAATCCGCCACCAAGGCCCTTTGCGGTCGCCATGATGTCCGGAATAATGCCATATTGTTCATAGGCATATAGCGTGCCAGAACGTGCTACACCGCACTGAACCTCATCCAAGATCAGCATGATGCCGTGTTCATCGGCCAGGGCCCGAAGGCCTTGCATAAAGGCGTCTGATGCGGGGCGCACTCCACCCTCCCCCTGAATAGGCTCAACCAAAAACGCAGCGGTCTTTGGCCCCACGGCCGCCTTGGCGCCTTCAAGATCGTCAAAATCAACATATTTGAAGCCTTCCAGCAAAGGCAGGAAGCTCTTGTGCATCTTCTCCTGATTGCTGGCCGAAATCGTCGCCATCGTCCGGCCGTGAAAGGCGTTCTTAAAGGTGATGATCTCAAAGCGGTCACTGCCTTGGCTTTGGTGATAGGCACGGGCGGTTTTAATCGCGCACTCCACCGCCTCAGCGCCGGAGTTGTTAAAGAATACCGTATCAGCAAAGGTGGTATCTACAAGCCGCTGGGCAAAGGCTTCCCCCTGCGGGCTGCCATAAAGGTTCGACACATGGATAAGCGTTGCCGCTTGGTCTTGAATCGCTTTGGTCAAATGCGGATGACCGTGACCAAGCAGGTTCACAGCGATGCCCGCTGCAAAGTCCAGCGCTCGGCTGCCGTCTTCGGAAATCAACCAAGCGCCTTCACCACGGACCGGCCGAAAACCGCAGCGCGGATAGACTGGCATCAGGGGCGTAATCGACATGGTTTTCTTCCTTCCGACCGAATAGTTGGCATATTCCAAAAGCCAAAAAGCGGCCACATGGGACCGCTTGTTTCTGCCCTATCGCTATAGGCATGCGAAAATGGCAAATCAAGTTATGCCTCAGCGTCCTTGTCGGGCTTGGCGGCGGCGATGCGGCGGCGCACATATCCGTATAAAAGCAGATGAAACCCCACCCACAGCAGGATGAATATGATAATTATTTTGGCAGCAGGGCTCATACCCGCCTCCATAACGCCGACCCTACCGCGAACAACCCCGAATTGTTACAGTAATCCGGTATCAAGCGACACATGGGGTTTGCATGCCATAATGGCCTTATTATCGGCATCACGGCCCAATTGTAAGGTTGACGATCTAGCGGGACATCGACTGGATAGTTTATAGCCTTTCGCGCAAAGTCACTCCACTGTAACAGACTTTGCAAGATTGCGTGGTTGGTCCACATCCGTGCCCTTGGCGCACGCCACATGATAAGCAAGCAACTGGACGGGCACGGCATAGACCAATGGCGCAATGAGCGGATGGACGGTCGGCATTTCGATGGTGGCGAGGCAGTCCTCGCCTGCTTTGGCAATCCCTTCGGCATCGGAGATCAAAACAACCTTGCCGCCCCGCGCCATGACTTCTTGCATGTTACTAACGGTTTTTTCGAACAACGGTCCACTTGGAGCAAGAACGATGACGGGCACCGCTTCATCGATTAACGCGATTGGCCCATGCTTCATTTCGCCTGAGGCATAACCTTCCGCATGAATGTAGCTGATTTCCTTCAGCTTTAACGCGCCTTCCATCGCCAACGGATAGTCCGGGCCACGACCAAGATAGAGCACGTCGCGCGCGGGCGCGATCAAGTGTGCCATAGCGGCAATGTCATCATCATGCGCCAGCGCGGCGTTGAGCGCTGCTGGCGCCTCAATAAGATGCCGGACAATTGCACGTTCTTCCTCAGCGCTCAACTTGCCTTTAACGAGCGCCAGGTGTGCTGCCAGCGCAGCGAGAACCGCAAGTTGGCAGGTAAACGCCTTGGTCGACGCAACACCGATTTCGGGGCCCGCATGCGTGGGCAACAAAAGGTCCGCCTCGCGCGCCATGCTCGATGTCGGCACGTTGACGACAACCGCGATAGTCTGGCCGTTTTCCTTGCAATGGCGCAACGCCGCCAGCGTATCTGCGGTCTCGCCCGATTGGGATATGAATAGCGCAAGGCCGCCTTCCTCCAACACGGGGGCGCGATAACGGAATTCCGACGCGACATCGATATCGACGGGCACGCGGGCGAAGGTTTCGAACCAGTATTTTGCGACCATGCCGGCATAATAGCTGGTTCCGCAGGCAACTATGGTAATGCGCTTTACGCCCGCCAAGTCGAAATCCATCTGCGGCAAGGCAACGGTCTGTTCCAGTGGACGAATGTAGCTTGAGAGTGTTTGCGCGACCACAATGGGCTGCTCAAAAATCTCTTTCTGCATATAATGGCGGTAATTGCCCTTTTCGATCTGCGCGGCGCGTACACCCGATATGGTCACTTCGCGTTCCACCGAAGTATTGTCTTTATCGAAAATCTGCGCGCCACCGCGCGTGACGATTACCCAATCGCCTTCCTCCAGATAGGCAATCCTCTGCGTCAGTGGCGCAAGAGCGAGAGCGTCGGAACCCAGATAGGTTTCGCCATCGCCATAACCCACAACCAACGGGCTGCCCAGCCGTGCGCCGATCAGGAAATCCGGGAATTGCCGAAACGCAATCGCCAGCGCAAAGGCGCCGCGCAAGCGGGGGAGCACAACCTTCACCGCATCGGCGGGTGCATGGCCAGCCTCAACCTGTTCGGAGACAAGATGCGCAACAACCTCGGTATCGGTTTCGCTTTCAAACGTCCGGCCCCGCGCGGTCAGTTCGTCACGTAACTGCTTGAAATTTTCGATGATACCATTGTGGACCAAAGCCACTTCGCCGGTGGCATGCGGATGCGCGTTGCTCGTCGTAGGCGCGCCATGCGTCGCCCAGCGGGTGTGCGCGATGCCTATGTTACCCGCAGCGTCATCGGTTTTTAGGACGTTGACGAGATTGGCCAACTTGCCCTCCGCGCGACGACGCACCAGTTGGCCATCAAACACAGTGCAGACACCGGCACTGTCATAGCCTCGATACTCCATCCGCTTCAGCCCATCGACCAGCCGGTCCGAGACGGGTGATTTGCCAACAATTCCGATAATTCCGCACATTTATTTTGTTTCCCAATCTGCTTTGTAGGGGACCCTAATACCCGGCATCTCTGGCGGGAAATCCTTCGTATTTCGTGTAACGAGTATGCGCCCCGACACCTGCGCCGAGGCGAGGATCACGGCGTACGGGGATTTTAATGACGTGCGCTGCTGCCGCAACACAGCGGCGCGCCGAGCAATTTCCTCGTCGATTTCACTCATTGCAAAGAAGCGCAAAAATTGTTCCGTTTCGGTCGCCGCATCATCGGGAGCGCCGGACATAACTTCGATCCACGTCATCCGGCTAATCCATGCGCGGGTGACATTGCGCACCTCCGCCCATGCCGCTGGCCGATTGTGCAGCATGTCGATCACGATATTGGTATCGAAAAAGCGCTCACTCACGCCGCGCTGCGTTTCTTTTTGAGAGACGCAATTTCGCCAACGTCGGGCCACTCGGCGCGTAACTCGCGTTCATATTCGAGACCATCTACAGTTGAACCATATCGCTCCCAAAGGCCAAAATATTTTTCGAAACCTTCTTTGCGACTTTCTTCGAGATAATTGGACACTGCCTCGCGCAACACAGCCGCGCGCGACTTTCCCTCGCGCTTCGCGATTTCATCCAGCTTGCGAACATCGTCCGCCGGAACATCTACAAGAAATCTAGCCATAACGATATAGTGATATCATATCATGATATCATGTCAATTTTGATCAAGGGCCTTTTTGTCGGCCTTCTTCTTCCGCATCGCGTCATGAAAGCGGTCTGCCCAGCCGGGCTTCACAAGCTGCTCGGCGCGGACCATGCGGAGTTCGCCGTCGGCGACGTCGCGGGATACCGCGCTGCCTGCCGCCACAATCGCATCGCGGCCAATCTTCACAGGTGCGATCAAAGCTGAATTGCTGCCGATGAACGCACCTTCGCCGATTACCGTCTGATATTTGAAATATCCGTCATAATTGCAGGTTATGGTACCAGCGCCGATGTTCGCGCCCGCGCCAATTATCGCGTCGCCCAAGTAGGTCAGATGGTTCGCCTTCGCGCCTTTACCCAGATGCGCTTTCTTGGTTTCGACGAAATTGCCGATCTTGGCCTTTTCTTCCAACACGGTTCCGGGCCGCAGCCGCGCAAAGGGGCCTACCTCACAGCCGCTGGCGATTATCGCGCCTTCAATATGGCTGTTTGCGCGGATTTTTGCATTGTCGGATATGCTGACGCCGGGGCCAAAAAAGACATTAGGTTCAATCAGGACATCGCGGCCAAGCTGCGTATCCCACGCAAACCAGACCGTTTCCGGCGCAATTAAGGTTGCACCATCATCCATGGCCTGCACCCGGCGGCGCTGCTGCCACGCCTGCTCCATCTCCGCCAATTGCGCCCGGCTATTGATGCCCGCGACGTTGTAGGGCTCGGTAATGATAGCCACGCAAATCCGCCCATCTTCGCTGGCTATGTTGACGATATCGGTGAGATAATATTCCTTCTGCGCATTGTCGTCGGTGACGCGATCCAGAAGCGAGAACAGGTCGCGTGCTTTCACTGCCATCAGGCCGGAATTGCACAGTTTCGCGGCTTTTTCCGCCTCGGTTGCGTCCTTTTGCTCGACCATTTTGATGATGCGGCCATCTTCGACGATTACGCGGCCATAGCCCGAGGAATCTTCTGGCTCGAACGCCAACACGACCACCGCGGGCGCATCAGGCGCGTTAAGCCGCGCGACCATCGCCTGCATCATTGCAGTCGGCACAAACGGAACGTCGCCATAGAGAATGAGAACATCGCCCTCAAACCCCTCCAGAGAGCCCCGTGCCTGCTGTACGGCATGCCCAGTACCAAATTGCGGTTCTTGCACTGCAAGCTCTGCTGAGCCCGCCAGAGCGGTTTCCAGTTGGCTTTTGCCGCTACCGACAACCACAACCTTTTTGGTCGGGATCAAGGCATCGACCGAAGCCATCAGGTGCATCAGCATTGGCCGGCACGCGATGGGATGCAGCACCTTGTGCAGGTCGGATTTCATTCGCGTGCCTTTGCCCGCAGCGAGGATGATGGCGGCTAATTCGGTCATGAGCATCTCCATGCCAGCAAATTGTTGCGGTTTCCAGAACTTGCAGCCAAGAGCATTGTAATTATTCCCGTTCGTGTTGATCCCGGTCGAGACAGGATGGAAAACATGTTTAATTTTAGCGTCCCGCTCTCGCTCGGCACTAATGGATTGTTAAGGAGTTTGGGTTTGGATTTTCCTTTCGACATCATCGGTTTTGATCTTGATGGCACTTTGATCGACACCAGCGGCGATTTAACGGCTGCAGTCAACCATGTGCTGGGAAGCGTAGGCAGACCGCTGCTTTCCGCCGATACTGTAAAGCAGCATATTGGCGGCGGGGCGAAGTTGATGCTGCAACAGGGGCTTGAGGCAACCGGCGGCATCCCCGATAATGATTTCAAACCACTGTATCGCCAGATGCTTAATTACTACGAAGCGAACGTCTCGGAACACAGCCGTCCGTTTGACGGCGCGCTGGCGTTGTTGGATGCGCTCGACAATATGGGTGTGCGTTACGCCGTCGTGACCAACAAATTTGAAAGCCTTGCGGTCAAATTGCTGACTGACCTGAATCTAGCGGACCGTATGGGGTGCATCTTGGGCGCGGATACTTTGGGTAAGGAAAATGCCAAGCCGTCCGGCGCACCAATCTTTGAAATGATTAAGCGCTGTGGCGGCGGACGCGCAGCTTATGTCGGTGACTCAATCTATGATGTCATGGCGGCGAAGAATGCCAGCGTGCCAAGCGTGGCCGTCAGTTTCGGGTTTTTGCATGGGCCGGTCGAGGATATGTGCGCCGATGCTGTCATTGATCATTTTGACGAATTGCTTGATTGCCTAAAGCGGATGGCATCGCATTAGATCACGCAGAGGCGGAGAGCACACACAGCCCCTGACATTTTTTGATCGCCGTTGCTTGCGCCAAATCGCTGTATCTATATGTGTGGCGATCTCACAGGAATTGCAGCAGGGTACAAAGTGAACAGTTGGTTGTCTCCCCGCATGATTGTGGCATTTGCCTTGGCACTTGTCGGTGCCATGTTCGCGGACCAAATGGCGGGCTCCGCCGAGCGCGTTCTCGTCATTCTTGTCTCAATGTTGATTGCATTGTTCATCGCCGCTGATCCGCATGATCGCGAAGATGCACCTCAGGAGAACGATAAGCCAACAGCAACGGAAACAGAAGTCCTGGCGATTAGCTCACATCCCCAGTTGCAGGCGTTTATCGATTCGTCGACCGATGCCATATTGATGGTCGAAAATGCCCGTGTAACCGCTGCTAACCAAGTTGCGTTGCGTTTGCTTGGACCAAATGTTGTTAGCCAAAATGTGCGCATGGCGTTTCGTCACGCAGGCGCGATTGAGCGGCTGACAGACCCAGATGCGCAGCATAGCGGACACCCGATTCGGCTCGTAGGCATTGGCCAGAAAAACCAATTATGGGACATGCGGATTCAAACCATGGGTCCATCACAGAAAATCGTGCACATGGCAGATCGCAGCGGAACGCAGGCCGCCGAAAAAATGCGGGTCGATTTTGTCGCCAACGCGAGCCACGAATTATTGACACCACTGGCCGCTATCAAGGGCTTTATCGAAACGCTGGATGACCCAGCGGCGGGTGACGACGTCGCCACGCGCAGCCGCTTTCTAGGCATCATGGCCACGGAGACCGATCGGATGCAGGCGCTGGTTCGAGACCTGATGTCGTTGAGCCGGATTGAGGCCGAGAAATATGATCCCCCGCAAACGCCGGTTGATTTTTCCGATGTCGTCATGGAAACCGTTGATCAGTTACGCAACAGCCAAAAGGAACGTGGCGCGGATATCATGATTGATGTGATGGCAGGTCTGCCGCCTGTCATGGGAGACTCCGGACAATTGCGGCAGTTGGCGAGCAACATTTTGAACAATGCGCTGAAATATGGTCGCGCTGGAACGCCGGTAACGGTCTCGCTGGTGCGTTCGCGATCTGGCGCAATGATTAAACTTACGGTAGCGGATGTGGGGGACGGCATTGCCCCTGAACATTTACCGCGCCTTACCGAACGGTTTTATCGTGTGGATTCTGGAAGAAGCCGCTTGGTTGGCGGAACTGGCTTAGGCTTAAGCCTTGTCAAACATATCGTTGATCGGCATCGCGGCCATCTGGAAATCCGCAGCACAGTCGGCAAAGGCACGACCGTGTCAATATTGTTACCGGTTGCGCCAACAGGTCTGTCATAATAATGTAATACAATAGTCATTTATCGGCCATCGGGGTCGTCTAATGACCTGTCAAAGTGTTGTTTGAAATGCGCCAAATCGTTTATGGGAACCGCCAATATGTTGAAGAAATTATCGCTCATTGCCGTAAGTGCACTCGCCCTTTCGGCCTGTAATGACCAAGCCAGCACTGGCGGTGCTGCCGGTGGTTCGCGTCAGGAAATCCGGATTGTGGGTTCTTCGACGGTGTTCCCTTTCGCCAAGGCCGCATCCGAGGCATTTGCCAAGGTAGACCCAACGCGCAAATCGCCCGTACTTGAATCGACTGGTACCGGCGGTGGTATTGAGCAGTTCTGCAAGGGTGTCGGAGCAGATAAGCCGGATATCGTTAATGCCTCGCGTCGCATGAAAAAGAGCGAGTTCGATAACTGCCAGAAAAATGGCGTGAAGGACATAATCGAAGTTCAGGTTGGTATTGACGGGCTCGCGCTTGCGCAGTCCAACACCGGCACGAAATTCGCATTGTCCACCGCCGACGTGTACAAGGCGCTTGCCGCAAACCCGTTTGGCAAACCACAGACCGCTAAGCTTTGGTCCGATGTAAATCCATCGCTGCCGAAACTGCCGATTTCGGTTTACGGCCCGCCAACGACATCTGGCACACGCGATTCCTTCCATGAGCTGATCATGGAAGTCGGCTGCCAGACCGACGCCGCGACCAAGGCGCTGAAAGATAGCGACGAAGACAAGTATAAGGCGATATGCACCGAAGTGCGCAATGATGGTGCGTTCAAGGAACAGGGCGAAAACGACAATCTGATCGTGCAGAAGCTGAGCTCCAACCCGAACATGGTCGGCATCTTCGGTTATAGCTATATGGAAGAAAATGCATCGAAGGTGCATGGCATCAATCTGAATGGTGTGAACCCAACAATCGGCACGATTTCAGATGGCAGCTACCCCGGCGCGCGCAAGATGTTTATTTATGTGAAGAAAGCGCATGTCGACAAAATTCCGGGTATTAAAGATTTCGTCCTCGAATTCCTGAAGGGCGGTGTCGTTGGTGGTTATCTTACAAAATTGGGCATGATTGCGTCCAGCGATGCCGATTACAAGGTGGCCAGCGATTCTGCGAACGGCCTGACCGTTATGACGGGCGCGGATTTGAAATAAAAGTGCAACAATGATGGCGTCTATGGTTCTGGATCGATTCGGTGTTTGATCCAGGCCTATGCTATTTCTGGGCGCTGGGTATGACGGGTTTCGGATCATCGGGTCCAAGGGGGCAGAGTTAAGTTTATGACTGGAACGGCATTGCTCTTCCTTGTCCTTGGTCTCGGCCTTATTGCTTGGATCGTTGGGCGTGCGCGTGCTGCCGCGTTTGTGCGTAGTGCAAAAGGTGGCCCGCGGGGCACCGTAAACAGCCTGCCTTATTATCACGGCTGGTTTGTGGCGATTTGCTCCATTGCTCCGGCGCTTGTGTTCATGTTCATCTGGCAGTCGATTTCTCCGTCATTGGTCACCAACATGGTGCTGTCGGCCCCTGCGGCCGCCGACTTGCCGCAAGACGGTTTTGCGCGCGCCGCGATCCTGTCGGAAGCGCGGGCGATTGCACAAGGTTTTCAAACCGCTGCGTTTCAGGGTGAGAGCGAAAAGCTCGTCCCGTTATACCAAGGCGCATTGGCCTATTATCAATGGATTGGCGTAGCCGCGACGTTAGTGCTGTTCTTCGCTGGCGGCGCGTTTGCATTCACCCGCATAAAGCCCGACTTTCGCGCCCGCAGCAAGGTCGAACGCGTTGTCATGTTCGGATTGCTGGTTGCATCGTTGATCGCAATCCTCACGACACTCGGCATTTTTGCCTCGTTGATCTTTGAATCATGGCGTTTCTTCTCGATGGTATCTCCATTTGAGTTTCTGTTTGGCACGGAATGGAATCCCAAATCGACTGTGACCCCGGGCGCGGACAATGGTTATGGCGCGATACCTTTATTCTGGGGTACGATTTTCATTGGAGCCATTATCGCGATGGTTGTTGCCATTCCGCTCGGCTTGATGAGCGCAATCTTCTTGACCCAATATGCGTCCGCGACGGTGCGCAAATGGATGAAGCCGATCCTCGAAATTCTCGCTGGTGTGCCAACGGTGGTTTATGGATATTTTGCAGCGTTAACGGTGGCGCCTGCGGTGCGTGACTTTGCCGTCATGCTTGGCGTAAGCAATGCCGCGTCCGACAATGCCTTGGCCGCTGGCATCGTCATGGGCGTCATGATTATTCCATTGGTGTCGTCCATGTCCGATGACAGCATCGCCGCTGTGCCCAATGCCATGCGCGACGGTAGCCTTGCCATGGGCGCAACCAAGAGCGAAAGTATCAAGAAAGTTTTGCTGCCCGCCGCATTACCGGGCGTTGTCGGGGGTGTATTGCTGGCCGTCAGCCGCGCGATTGGCGAAACCATGATTGTTGTGATGGCGGCGGGTTATACCGCGAACCTGACCGCGAACCCTTTTGCGACCATCACCACTGTTACCGTCCAGATTGTCGCGCTTCTGACGGGTGACCAAGATTTCGGAAGCCCGCATACGCTTGCCGCATTTGCCCTCGGGCTTGCGCTGTTCGTGACGACATTCTTCCTCAATTATGTCGCTTTACGCGCCGTGAAAAAATATCGGGAAGCATATGAGTAACGCCATCATGGAGCCAACGCCCACCGATTGGAACGGGCAAATCATGCAAAAGCGCATCGCAGGCCGCTATGCGGCCGAGCGTCGGTTTAAGGCAATGGGCTTTCTGGCTGTTGCGCTGTCGACTTTGTTCCTCGCCTTTTTGCTGTTCACAATGATGGGCCAAGGCTTGCGCGGTTTTCAGCGCACAGAGATTGCGGTTGATTTTGACTTTCCGGCGTTAACGTCTGGCGCAACGGCAGCTTCGATCAGCGGCCCGAACGCCGATGCTGCGCTCAATTCGATGGATATTCCCGGCATCGTTGAACTTGCGGTCAGTGCGCAATATGGCGAACTAAGTGAAGGCCTTTTGACAACGGGTGCTGCGGGCAATGCGCGGCAGATGCTGCTGGATAATCCCAGCCTCGTGACAGCAAAGCAGCAACTGTGGTTGCCAGTGGACTCGCGATTGGATGTTGCGTTCAAACGCGATGGGGAGCCTGCAGCCGAACAAACAGTTGCAGCGCTGGCGCAAAAAGACGCGTTGCGCACTGGCTTTAACTGGACGTTCTTGACAGGTGCAGACGCCACGGACCCATCTGCGGTAGGCATATGGGCAGCGTTCAAGGGATCGCTGATGACCATGGCGATTACCCTGATGCTTGCCTTCCCGGTCGGCATATTGGCCGCTTTGTATCTTGAGGAATATGCCGCCAAGAATAAGCTGACTGATATTATTGAGGTGTCGATCAACAATTTGGCGGCCGTGCCCTCCATCATCTTTGGTCTGCTGGGTTTGGCGGTTTTCCTGACCATGTTCGGTATGCCACGGTCGTCTGCATTGGTCGGCGGTTTGACGCTTGCGCTGATGACGATGCCGGTCATCGTCATTGCGGGCCGCAATGCTGTCAAATCCGTGCCGCCGTCGATCCGTGATGCGGCATTGGGTATTGGTGCCTCGCCTGTGCAAGTCGTGTTCCACCATGTGCTCCCGCTTGCCCTTCCGGGCATATTAACCGGCACGATTATCGGCATGGCGCGCGCTTTGGGTGAAACTGCACCATTGTTGATGATCGGCATGCGCGCCTTCATCCCGGCTGCGCCTGAAGGCTTCACCGAGGCGACAACCGCTTTGCCTGTGCAAATCTATCTTTGGTCGGACGAGGTCAATCAGGGCTTTGTCGAAAAAACCAGTGCCGCAATCATTGTGTTGCTGATATTCTTGATGGGCATGAACGCCCTTGCCATCTATCTTCGCAACCGTTTCGAAACGCGTTGGTGACTTATGAAAACAAAGGACGGTAATGTGGGCGTAACCCCTGGAATATCCAAAATATCCACTCGCAATGTGAATGTATATTATGGCGAGAAGCAAGCCATTCACGACGTCTCGATTGACGTTGATCGGGAGAATGTGACTGCGTTTATCGGTCCATCCGGTTGCGGAAAGTCAACATTTCTGCGGTCTTTGAACCGAATGAACGACACCGTCGCCGGGGCCCGTGTCGAAGGCCAGATATTGCTCGACGGCGAAGACATTTATGCATCTGGTATGGATGTCGTGCAATTGCGCGCGCGCGTTGGAATGGTGTTTCAAAAGCCAAATCCATTCCCGAAATCGATTTACGACAATGTCGCTTATGGTCCGCGTATCCACGGTCTGGCCAGCGGCAAGGCCGAGTTGGATCAAATCGTCGAGACGTCACTCACCCGCGCTGGATTGTGGACTGAGGTCAAGGATCGCCTGGGCGAGAGCGGAACGGCGCTTTCCGGCGGTCAGCAGCAACGCCTGTGTATTGCCCGCGCCATTGCAGTGGACCCTGAAGTGATATTGATGGATGAACCTTGCTCCGCGCTTGACCCAATCGCGACTGCGCGGATTGAGGAGTTAATTCACGACCTGCGCGGAAAATATGCTATCATCATCGTGACCCATAATATGCAACAGGCCGCGCGCGTATCGCAACGCACCGCCTTTTTCCATTTGGGCGATTTGATTGAATTTGGCCAAACGTCCGACATATTTACCAATCCACGCGAAGACCGCACCAAAGATTATATTACCGGCCGTTACGGTTAGAAAGATTACGACATGACCACTGGCACAAAGCACACAATCACGGCATTTGACGATGACATGGACGAAATCCGTGGGCTCATTGCCGAAATGGGTGCGCGGGCCGAAGCTGCGGTCATTGCGGCGATGAAGGCGTTGCGCGAGCATGATACCGACACAGCCGCAACCATCCGCGCTGATGACAAAATCATCGACACACTCGAAACCGAAGTCGAACGATTGGTGGTCCGGACCATCGCATTGCGCGCACCAATGGCGGATGATTTGCGTGAGCTAATCGCCGCGCTCAAAATGTCGGCCGTCATTGAACGCATTGGCGATTATGCCAAAAATATCGCCAAGCGCGTGCCGCAGATGAATGGCAAGATACCGTCCTCCGCGCTTGAACAATTGGGCCGCATGGGCGAAATCGTCGTCGAAATGATCCGCATGGCGATGGACGCTTATGCCAAGCGTGACGTCGATCTGGCCTGCGCGGTCACCGTTCGCGACGATGTGGTGGATCAGCTTAACAAGGATTTATTCGTAGACTTCGTCGCTTATGTCGTCAAAAATCCCCAAAATGCGACGGAAGTTGCGCATTTGCTGTTCACCGCAAAAAACCTTGAACGGATTGGCGATCACACCACTAATGTGGCGCAAATGATTTATTTTACCGAAACGGGTGAAAACCTGCCTGACGCTTAAAGCGGAGATATATATGCCCAAGGCGCAATTGCTATTGGTTGAAGACGACAGTGCGCTTGCCGAGTTGGTACGCTGGCATTTTGAACGCGAAGAATTCGACGTCCAACACACCGGCGACGGTGAAGAGGCGCTGTTGATGGCCAAGGAGCGCACTCCTGATTTGGTATTGCTCGATTGGATGCTGGAGAATTTATCCGGCATCGAAGTATGCCGCCAATTGCGCAAGTCGGACAACACCGCCAATGTACCAATCATCATGCTAACCGCGCGTGGTGAAGAGGATGACCGGATACGTGGACTTGAAATCGGTGCTGATGATTATGTCACCAAGCCGTTTTCACCACGCGAGCTCGTTGCCCGTGCCAAGGCCGTCCTCCGCCGCGTACGCCCAGCCCTGGCTGGCGAAGCCTTGCGCTTCGGTGATGTCGAAATGGACACCGTCGCGCATAAGGTGAAACGCGGTGGTAAGCAGGTGCCTTTGGGTCCGACCGAATACCGGTTGCTCAAGCATTTCCTCGAATATCCAGGCCATGTCTTTTCGCGTGAGCGCTTGCTCGATAGCGTCTGGGGCCATGATAGCGACATCGAAATCCGCACCGTTGATGTACATATCCGCCGTCTGCGCAAGGCCTTGAACGAAGGCTTTGACAGCGACATCATCCGGACGGTCCGTTCGGCGGGCTATTCATTGGACCAAGACGCCGTCTAATAGGAAATCTGGTCGAACACGCCAACGCCAAACCCAATCAGCGTTGCAGGTGCGGTGGCAAGGCAGTGGGGATTCATTGCGACTTCCTACAAAATAGATCATCCATTGATGACGCGTGGAAGGCAATTTGGTGATTGTGTCTTTAGGATTAAATTCTCTTTTCGTACCAGCCTTTCCGACCCTGCTTTACGCTTGCGTCAAGTGACTTGCCATGCCAAGACGCGGGCAAATATGGCGGTTTTGTCCGTTGTGCATATTGGAGATAGACTATGACCATCAGTTTTAAAGACAAGGTTGCAATTGTAACGGGTGCAGGCGGCGGTTTGGGCAAGGCTTATGCCCTTGAACTCGCCAAGCGTGGTGCCAAAGTGGTGGTCAATGATCTGGGCGGCGCACGCGATGGTACCGGTACATCTGATGCAGCGGCGCAAGTCGTTGAGCAGATCAAATCCGCTGGCGGCGAAGCGATGGCCAATGGCGGCAGCGTAACCGAATATGAACAGATGGTCGAAATGGTAGCCAAGGCGAAAGAGGCCTTTGGCGGCGTGCACATACTGATTAACAACGCTGGTATCCTGCGTGACAAGAGCTTTGCCAAGATGGATATGCCTGACTTCAACCTCGTGCTTCAGGTGCATGTCATGGGTTCCGCCAACTGCACAAAGGCGGTTTGGGATACCATGCGTGACCAGGCTTATGGCCGCATCTTGATGACCACGTCGTCGACTGGGCTCTACGGAAACTTTGGACAAGCCAATTATGGCGCTGCCAAGCTTGGCCTTGCTGGCTTTACCAAGACGCTGCATCTTGAAGGTGCGAAGTATAATGTCCGCGTCAATTCACTGGCGCCGGTTGCTGGCACACGGATGACTGAAGACATCTTCCCAGAAGGTCTTTTCGAACAGTTTACGCCTGAAAATGTCGTGCCAGCCGCGCTTTATTTGGTGAGCGAAGACGCGCCGACCAATATGATCATTGGTGCGGGCGGCGGCGGATACCATGCAGCCTATGTCACCCTGACCCCTGGCGTCGCCCTGCGTCAAGAAGACCGCAATGTAGAAGGTTTTGCTGCAGCATGGGACAAGATCATCGACCGCACTG
>Ga0114973_10000417_pt1 | contig 32209 bp, 35 predicted proteins | sample M_140807_MF_Meta_FD_87025 | JGI IMG/M metagenome (GOLD analysis project Ga0114973, IMG submission 87025) | Freshwater microbial communities from Lake Montjoie, Canada to study carbon cycling - M_140807_MF_MetaG | ecosystem: Environmental > Aquatic > Freshwater > Lake | place: Lake Montjoie... | reverse complement strand
ATTCTCTAATTGAAACGTATAGTGGTTTACTTATTAACTTTAGGAATATTGTTGATTTATATATACAATACAAAACAGAAAATATTGAATTGGCAAAACAACTAAAATATGAAACAAATGATGTTCTTACAAATGAACGCAAAACTTTTTATGAAGACCAAAATATAGATAGTTTAAAATATTATTATTATTATTTTCTTTTTGTTATTTACGTTATTTTTGTTTTGTGTTTTGTTGCTTTTTCTTTTTTTTATCCATCACAAAGTAGTTGGGTAATGAAGATATTTTTATTTATATGTTTTATTATACTACCTTTTGTTTCATCTTGGATTTTGGCAACCATTATTTATTTATTATACAGATTATATAATCTATTACCAAAAAATGTATACAATCAGTCTAATTATTAAAATATTAATACTAAAATATTTATAATTTAATATAAATATTTTATTATAAACAAGAACTTATTCTTCTTCTTCTGCTTCTGCTTCTGGTTGAATAAATTTAATACCATGCCATCCAGTTGATTTACATTCACCAAATTTCTTATCCATAACAGCAAATAATTCTTCACCTTTGGGTATTTTTCTAGTTCCTTTTGTTGTTTCAAACCAAATTTTAAATTCTTCTTGTAAACCTCTTTTACCAATTTTATCTTTTTTCACACCAGTTACCATAATTCTTTCAATTATAAATGCGGCAATATGATTTTGACCCTTTTTATACTTATTTGATGCATTTAATACGGTTTCACAATTTTCAACTAATCCATTTGTTTCAAACGCACGTTTTACTAACATACTAGCGAAAATGGGTGCCATATTAGGTAATTTATCTTTAAGACTTTTATCTTTTGGATATACATATTTTGTATCATCGTCATATGTTTCTCCTTCATCAATAAACTTAGAAACAAAGTCACATTTTCTAATTCTTCGCCAAGTTCCATCATCATTACTATCAATATCAAATAAGTTATTTGTACAAACAACTAAAGTAAATTGCGGTTCAAATATTTCTGATTCTGAATACAAACCTCTTGCTTGAATAGGATCACCGCCGGTTAACTCCTTCATAATACCTTCATTTAATTTAGCACCTTTTGTAGGCTCTTGCATTACAGCATACCTAATACCTTTTAATTTTAAAACTTCATCAGAAGTACCACCAATTTTATTTCTATTTTCAGTAACAAGTGTAATTGGAACAGTACCTTTATATTCACCCAATGTTACAGACATCAAATCCGCAAGAATAGATTTACCATTGCTACCACTTCCGTGATATACATTGAAAGTTTGATTTTTATTTGCTCCAATTAAACACGATGCCAAATGGTCATACATGTATTTATTTAAATCTTCAATTGGAAATAATTTTACCATAAAATCTTCTATTTCATCAGCAGTCTTTTTAAACTCTTCATTATTTTCATCATATGGAATGTAATTTATCCTTGTAGATTTTGTAATGTAATCTTCTGGATAACCATCTCTAAAAACTTTTTCAGAAAAGTCAACAACACCATTATTGAAACACATTAAATATTTATTTGTATCCATATTTCTAACAAACTCGCCATCATAAAATATCTCTGCTGCTTCACGCATTATATTATTTTTGTCATTAGTTCTTTTTAATTTAATTTTCAATTCACCAATCAATTTAGTTTTTTTTGAAAGAAAGGTTTTTCTCTCATCATCATCTTGATATTCAATCATTTCTTTTTGTAATTGGTCAGTTTTTGTTTCTAATATTGAATATAATTCTTCAGAAATTTTTGAACGAAGACTTAATCCTTTGTCAGAAATCCATCTATGATTTTTAAACTGATACCATATACCTTTTTTATCATAACTAACACAGACAAATTTATCTTTATACATTTGTTTTAATACCATAGCTATGTCATATTCTGTTCCTGTTTCAAAAGCTTTTTCTATATAAAAATCAATAGTGTTTTGCTTAATTTTTTCATATTCATCATAATTATCTTTTCTAACCCAATACATAATTGATTTGCGAGTTACTTTTATTCCACTTTGGTTTGTTTTATGAAATTTTTTCCATAAAGAATATAATTCAGGAATACTATTAAAATCAAAATCAGATGCTTTACTTCTTAATTGAACCCATGATAAGAATAATCTTTCATCAGTATGCTTTAAAGCAAAAGCTACTTGGCGATTTAATACGTGTGAACCAGGTTCATAATATTTTTCTGGTAAAGCTTGCGTAAATTGATGTATCTCGTTTATTTCATATTCATTTGTTTTTAAATTTCTTAACATTAAACTTACCGCTTTTTCTAAAGTTTCTTTATCATCAATATCATTAATAGAAATATATTCTTTTTCTTCAATCTCATTATCCTCATCTACAATCAAATGTATTTTAACTTTACTAGATGCCTTTTTAATTTTTGCTGAACTATTTTCTAATCTTTTATTATATTCATCAATGATTTTTGGATTTATTTCAAATTTTGGATTATTAGGATTTTGAACTGATAATTTTACAAAATTATTTTTCAAGTCAAATTTTGCTACATCTATTTCATCCATTCCATATTCGCCATCAGCTGAATCAATCGATAATTCATAATGATGTGTTAATTCATATGCTTCATTACCAGGTTTTCTGGAACCAAATAATTGCCAATTAATAATACCTTTACTAATGCCTTCATCCAATACAGACTCCCATGTATTTACAATAGGAAGCGTGTCCCAAGTTTCAGCCATTTTTGCAATCATTTTATCACGAATTAAGGTCTGCATTGTATGATCAACTTGCAATCCAATTAACATATGAATTCCATCTTTTGTAACTGATTTATCTTCTAACCTATTTACATTTGGTTTTTCAAAAATAAATACATCAAACGGTTTATTTGGCTCTACTATATAACATTCCTTAAGTACTTCAACATATTCACATATCATATCTGAAACATGTTCTCTCGAATGTTGCCTAGTAGAAACATCATAACTATATCTAAAATCAAAGTCTACTGCCATTGCTAAACCATTTTGTTTTTCAGTCAAATACTCCTTGCATCTTTCTACGAAAATACGCTCATAATATAATTTATGAAATACTGGTAATGTTTCTCTTGGAATTATGTATGAACCTCCATATATGTTGAAATCTTTATGACCAATTCTTGTGTGTGTAATATTATTTGTAACACGATCTTTTTCATTTTTATTAGCACTATGCTTTGCTAAGAATTCACTTAAATCTTTAAATTGAGACGATGTGGTCATTGTTGATGTCATTGTTGTTATAATATAACAACATTTTTCTATTTCATTTTTTTTAAAATTGAATATTATTAATTTTTATAAATTATAATATAAAGAAATTTCTCTATATTATATTTTTTAAATAGATTTAAAAAACTAACACTAGTACTATTTAAGAAATGACAACATTTATATCAAAAGAAACAATTTCTAGATTATTAAAAGATGTAAAACAAATATTAAAAAATCCTCTTACTGAAAATGGCATTTATTATATTCACGATGATAGTGATATGATGAAGGGATATGCTCTTATTATTGGACCTTCTGATACTCCATATTTTGGCGGAAATTATTTTTTTGAATTAAATTATCCGTCTGATTACCCTCATAGTCCTCCTAAGGTAAAATATTGGACAAATGCTAATAATATTAGATTTAATCCTAATTTGTATGTATGTGGAAAGGTTTGTGTTTCACTTTTGAATACATGGCGTGGCGAACAATGGACTTCTTGCCAGACTATTTCTACAGTTCTTCTTACATTATGTACATTACTTTGTAATGACCCATTATTAAATGAACCAGGTGTTGAAAAAAGTCATTTTGATATGAATAGTTATAATGAAATTATAAACTATGCTAATATTGATATTGCTGTTTGTGATATTATTGAAAAAAAAAATGGTGTTTTTATGCCATTTTTTGAAAATTTTTATCCGTTTATAAAAGAAAATTTTATAAAAAATTATGATAATTTAATTGAGTTTTCTAACAAAAAAAATGAAGAATTTAAAAATGGTGCAGTCTATTTTAAAACAGGATATTATTCTATGAATGTAAATGTAGACTATAATAAGCTAATTAACAAGTTAAACCAATGTAAGGAGTTAATTAATTCATAAAATTAATACACTTAATACAATTAATAAAATTTATAAAATATAAAAATTATAAAAAAACTAATAAAATAAAATGTGTAATTAAAATTTACTTTATCAAATGTTGCGTTTTTAAATGATAATAATAAGTTAATACTAATTGTTATTGAATATGCTAAAAATATACAAAATAATATAAATAAAATATGATATACTACAAACATTAAAAAATAAACTTTAGACCCTGAATTATGGTCTTCAAAATCAGGCAAAGTATCCATTAATACATCTCGACCTTTATCATACGACTTAATTCCATGAATTCTATAAATCATAGGATGACAAGAACCTGTGTATATTTTTTTGAATAATTCAAAGTCTGTAAAAAGTAAATAAAACATATGGGGTTCTATATTCATATCTTTTGCTAGGTCTTTCATATAAAAACAACCGATTACTAATGTATCTATATGGTCATTGGATAGATTTAGTACATCGTGGTCTCTAAATGTAGGCTTTCTTATAGTATAATTTAATTTATTTTGAAAGTATAATTCTGTCCACCAACTTTGCATTTCAGCAACTGAAGCAATACTTGCCATTGTTGGTCTAGCGAAACCAATAAATGCTATATTTGTTGTATTTTTTGGTATAATTTTTTTTATAAGCTCACCTTTATATACACTTTCATCTAAAAATGGAAATTGTTTTTTAAATCCTGAAGCGCACACAATTATATCAACATTTTCAATTACTTCTTCTTTTGTATACACTGTATTTCCTTCAATTTTATAAGGATAATAAACTACCTTTGCTTTGTTTTCAAAAATATCCAATAAAAATTCTGTTCTTTTTACAACATATTTTTTAAATAAATTTTCAGGTGTTTCGTTTATTTCACATAACTTTTTATTGCTATGTGTACATTTACCACACTCAAACCCTCTTGTTAAGCCTAAAATAATAGTTCTTCCATAATTGTGCCAAAATTCAGACATTGGTTCCGGCAAAGAATATTCAGCGTAATTTAACTGAGTATCTGTCGGTAAATTTGGTGTTGCTAAATTTTTATGGACAAAACATTTATCATTTATATTTTTAGCTCTTTCTTTGTTAACCTCTAATTCAGAGCCGGTATAAAACCATTCAATATAATTTTTTGTGCTGTAATATAAATCATCTGTATTTGTAGCTATTATATGTCCTATATCAAATGCTGATTCACCACCACCTAATAATAGTACCCTTTTATTTTCAAATTTATTGCGCCAATCTACTTTATTCATTCTTCTATAAACTTCCTCTGTATGTATTAATTCTCCTTTAAAATTCTGGGTTATATCAGGAAATTTTGGAGTTTGATTTAAACCAGTACATACTATTAATTTTTTACAAATTAATTCTTGTCTTGAATTATTATTTTTATTAATATATGTAACAACCCATTCTTCTTCTGTATTTTGTCTACATTTTACAACATGTGAATTATATTGAATATGCTTTTCTAACCCAAACTGTTTTTTATATAAATTTAAATAATCTACATATTGTTGAATTGTAAACCAAGTAGGTATATTTTTATCTATTGGAAAATCACTAAAACCACTCATATGTCTTGATGTACTCCACTTAAAATAATTTTTTTCTTGTATTGTTGAAAACATACCATTACAATCTACACATTTTTCTAAAACAATTACGTTATAATTTTTTTCCGAAAATGTTTTACAAGTTGTTAACCCACTTTGACCTGAACCTATTATACAAATATCATAAAACATAATATATATATTTTAAATATATTGTTATTTATTTATTTAAAATAAAAATGAAATAAATAAATAAATTAAATGTATATTATATATCAAACATGCACTTCTGTTCTAACTGTTCAAATATGTATTATATTCGTATAAATAGTGATGACCCTAATAAACTTGTTTATTATTGTCGTAAGTGTGGCAATGAAGATAAATTATTAGCAATTGAAAATGTATGTGTATCTAAAACATTAGTTAAAAAAACTGAGCAAACATTTAGTCATATTATTAATAAGTATACTAAATTAGACCCTACATTGCCACGTATTAATACTATTTTATGTCCCAATTCAGAATGTCCTACTAATAAAGATGGAGTACCAAGAGAAATAATTTACATTAGATATGATGACAGTAATATGAAATATATTTATTTATGTTCAAGTTGTGATACTGTTTGGAATACAAATGATATTGCTCAAGTAAATTAGGGGCATGTTATTTGTTGTCCAACATTTTCAGGATCAATATTTCCTACTATTAATCTAAAATTTTCTTGGGACTTTTCTTGTAATTCTGTATCAAGATTTATTTCAAATGTTATTGGAGTTGTTGAATAAGTTCTATAAAATTCACTTACTTTTTCAGGTATAGTTTCACGTGGAATTCCTTGAGGAAATTCTGTTTGTATTATATACATAAAATCTGGATTTTCATTTTCGTCCATTACTGGGTATAAATTAAATTTTTTCATAAACTTTTGAGCCATATCTGGGTTTATTACATAAGAAGTTATTTTTCTTATTGGTTCGCCATTTATAGTAATTAAACCTGTTAACATAAATACTGTATATGTCAATAATAAATTATATCTTTTTCGTTGAAAGTCATTATGAGTAAAAGAACGAATTTCTATGTTGTCTCCATTTTTAAATAATTGAAAACTGGATATACAATTATCTCTATAATATAGACAAAATAATACGCATTTAACTTTAGATTTTGTAGGATAAACACTTAACTCTCCTGTCATATCTGACATCATTCCGACACGTATTTCTAATTCAGGACATTTTGCACGTAATAATTCATTTAAGGTTGCTAATAATCCGGATGCGCCACTTATATCAAATAAATTTCCCCCGTAATATTTTTTGTATCTTTTGTGTCGATTATTTTTTTTCGTGTTAAGTCTTTTTTTAATACCTTTTTTTTGTTTTTTTGTATATTTTTTTCTAAGTGTGTTCATATATAATATTTATAATTTAATTTTTATTTTTAAAGAAAATTGAAATTAAAAATAAAATGTAATTTAAAAGTATCTTTAGTTAATATAACAACAATGAGCGACAACGACTATTATTCTGACAGTGATTCTGAAAATTCTTCAGAAAATGAGGAAATAGTAATTCCTTCTAGTAGAAAACCATTATTTAAACCAACTGAGAGTATTAAGAAACATAATGTAGATTTTGATGAGGTTGATGATTCAGAACCGGATGATATAGAACATGAAGAAAGTGATGAAGATGAAAATATTGTAGGTGGTGCTGACTCAGATACAGAACTTGAAGAAGGAGAAATCCGTGATGATGACCCTGATGGTGATGGTGATGATGCTGAAGTTGAACCTGAAAGCGATGAAGATGATGATGAAGATATAGAAATTAATGAAGACGGTGAACCAATCGAGAAAACTCCAGCTGTTAAAGTTTCAAAAACTACTAAAGTTAAAAAGTTACAACTTCCTATCGATGATGATGAAGATGATGATGATGAATACGATGAGAATTATTTACAAAAATTTGATAATGATGTTGTAAAAAATTATGTAAATGATTTTCATCCAGAGTGTTTAAATCATAATTATGATGAAATCGCGAAATTATCTGTTGTCACAAGAAATTATGATGGTATTATTATTGACCCATTACATAGAACTATTCCATATTTAACAAAGTATGAAAAGGCAAGAATTTTAGGGCAAAGAGCAAAACAAATAGAAACAGGAGCAAAGCCACTTGTAAAAGTTCCAGAAAATATAGTAGATTCTTACATTATTGCCGAATTAGAATTAAGAGAAAAGAAAATTCCTTTTATAATTAGAAGACCAATTCCAGGCGGTGGTTGTGAATATTGGAATTTAAGAGATTTAGAAATTATAGCATTTTAACTTAAAAAATATATTATTTAATAACCTACTTAAAGAGGATTATCTACAAAATGAAGGGAAACTTAAAAAAAAGCACTAAAAAAATTCCCTACACGTGTAGTGAAAATTTAATTTTTTTTTTGCGAAAGTTTTTTGGGATTTTCAAAAATGGACAAAAAAAATGTCCAAAATTGAAAACCTTGAATATAATGTTGCAAAAAATTAATTATCACTGCATAATTGAATTTTATCGTAAGGTCACCAAAAAAATAATTTTCATTTTGTTACGATAATTTTTTATATTTTCTTTAAAAAAGAATTTAGGCATTTTTTGTGTAAGTATAAAATAACTGACGCATGACTGACATTTTTGAGAAAAAAAATGCCCAAAAATTTTTTTGTAAAAATTGTGACTTCTATTGCTCTAAAAAATCTAATTTTATCAAACATAATTTGACACTGAAACATTCAAATACTGACAAAATACTGACAAATACTGACGCAAAAAATGCCGAAAATGCCACACCATATAAATATCTTTGTAGTTGTGGAAAGGAATACAAACATCGTCAGAGTTTGTTTAACCACAAGAAAAAGTGTAACACCATACATTTTGAAAATAATAATAAATTAGTTGATTACTTAATGAAAGAAAACTCAGAACTTAAGCATATGATAATTGATGTTTGTAAAAATGTTAATAATACACAAAATAATCATTCATTTAATAATAATTCCAATAATAAAACATTCAATCTACAATTTTTTCTTAATGAAACATGTAAAGATGCTATGAATATTATGGATTTTGTAGAAACTGTTAAACTACAGTTGTCGGATCTTGAAAAAGTTGGAGAAGTTGGTTATGTAGATGGAATTTCTAATATAATAGTTAAAAATTTAAATGCTCTTGATGTTGAAAAAAGACCTGTTCATTGTACAGATAAAAAGAGAGAAGTTTTATATATTAAAGATCAAGATAAGTGGGAAAAAGAAGATGAACAAAAGAAAAAAATACGCAAAGTAATTAAAAAAGTCGCAGATAAAAATATGTGCTTAATTCCAAAATTTAAAGAAGAACACCCTGATTGTGGTAAGAGCACTTCACCTTATTCCGACCAATATAATAAATTAATTATAGAAGCAATGGGAGGTTCTGGAGATAATGATTTTGAAAAAGAAAATAAAATAATCAATAAAATATCTAGTAATGTTATAATTGATAAAACTAAATTTTAATTTTGTTCAGTTTTTATTTTGTATGCAAAATATATGACTTCTTTTTTTGTTGGAGATAAAACAAAACCTCAATTTTTAGTTGAAGTATCAAGCAAAACAAAAGATATTGATATTTATAAACCAGATAAGGTTAGTAAAAACGAAGAATTTTTTGATAAATATTATTTAGGGGAAACAGTATTAAGTGAAAAATATGATACTATACTATTTACTAAAAAGGTTTCTCCATATAAAAAATATAAATATACTCCTGAGATGATAATAAAAATAAAAGATAAATATATATTAGTTTCTGAAAAAATTTCAAAAATAAAACAGAAATAGGTCTCAAATAATATATTAAATTAAATAATTAAATAATTAAATATATTAAATATATCTTGTAAACTATTTAAATGTCTGACTTAAATGTATTAACCAAATTATCAGAACAGTTAATAGATGTCATAAAAAAATTTAATATTTTTGAAAAAACTGTAGAAATTAAAAAATCTGCTTATGGAATTTTTTTATTTACTACAATAATGACTGTTACTGTAATAGTTAATGGAATTTATACTGATTATAAAATAAATGTTTTAACCAATGAAGTATTTGATATAGAAAACAAAATAATAATATTAGATAAAAAATTAGATAAAGTATTAGAAAATAATAAACAAGTATATAAAATTCTAGAAGAAAATAATGTATTACTAAAAAAATGTATCGAAAATCAATTTTTGTATATATGCAACTTAAACAATACTGAAGTAGAAAAGTTTAATAATGAACTTACTAACAACATAAAAGAAGATAAGAAAGAAAAAGGAGAGAAAGAAGAAAAAAAGGAAGAATATAATGAATTATTGGATGAATGTTATGATATTATACCTTGTAATAATTCAAAAAAAATTACCGGATTTAATAAATTTTTGAATTGGACTTAAATTAATTTCATATTTTATAATATATATTTTTTATAGTTTAAATACATATATTATAAAATTTAATATATTATGAAAGTCGCTTTATGTTTTATAATTAACTATGAACATATTTTGAATAAAGAAAAATTATGGAAAGAATGGATAGAACCTAACAAAGATATAGTCAATATTTATTTTTATTATAAAGATTTAAAAAAAATAAAATCAAAATGGATTATGGAACATACAATTCCGCCAAATTATATAAATGAAACTAGTTATTTTTATGTAATACCAGCTTATTTATCTATTATGGAATTCGCATTAAAGCATGATAAAGACAATAATTGGTTTTGTATGTTGACGGATTCTTGTTGTCCCATAATTTCACCTAAAAAATTTAGATACTTATTTTATAACTTTTATAACAAAAGTTTTATGAGTTGGAAACAAGCATGGTGGAATATTGAATTTCATAAAAGAGCTAATTTAAGTAAACTTCCAAAAGAACTTCATTTAGCAAATGATCCTTGGTTTGTATTAAAGAGAGAAAATGTTTTACAAGTATTACAATTTATAAAATTTAAACAAGAAATTACAAAAATAATATGTAGTGGAGGATTAGCAAATGAAAGTTTATTTGCTATTATTTTGTATTGTTATAAACAATTGGGACCTAATAGTCTAGTCATGTCAGCTGTTACTCATATTACAGATTGGAGTAGAATGACTAGTTCAACTAGTCCATATTTGTTTAAAGAAGAAAATGAAAAAGATATAAAATTTTTTGAAACTGAATTAGAAAAAAATAAATATGCTATGTTTATTCGAAAAATAGCACCAGAGTTTCCAAATGAAATATTAGAACATTATATCTATGAACATAATAAAGTAATAGACGATAAATTGGTTATCAAAGAACCTAGTATTTTTATTTATAATAGGTATAAAAATAAATTCATATTTATAGCGCCTTATCTTTTATTTTTTATATTTATTTATTTTTTTTATTATTATTTAAATTAAAAGAACTATATAAAACTTAAATATAAATTTTTATTAATATTATGAAATTACATTATTTATTTTTATCTATAGTTCAACCTGATAAAATAATTAAAAATATAAATCTTCCATCATGTAAAAATTGTATTTATTATAAACCTAGTAGGGATGATAGTGATTTTATATCAACATTTAGCAAATGTGCGAAATTTGGTGTGAAAGATATTATTAGTGGTAAAGTAACATATGATTATGTTGAATTTTGTAGAAAAGATGAAACTAAGTGTGGAAATGAAGGAAAATATTTTGAAGAAGAAGAGAATATAAATTGGAAAATAGTTAAACATAAAATGATGAACAATTTTTCATATAACTTATCTATATTCATGTTAATAATAACTTTATATATAAAGGTTTTATTAGGAAAATAATATAATAACAATATTATAATAATATATAATAATGTTTTTTAAAACTTTGTTTTTGTTGTGTTTTTCAGTAGTTTCAGCCTTAAATCAATTGTCATTTAGTGGAGGAGGTTCACTTGGCGCTATTGAAATTGGTATAATTAAAAAATTATCTGAAGGAGGATTAAAAAAATTTGATTTATATACTGGAATTTCGGCAGGTGCTTTAAATGCTGGCTTATTATCATATTTTAATAACATTGATAATGGTATAAACATAGCTGAAAAAATTTATTCAAATTTAAAAAATCGTATGGTTTATAAAATATTACCCACGACTGATTTATCTTTATTAAATACTGAACCATTATTTAACACATTATATGATATCATAAGTAAAATGCCAAATGAACCTGTAATTCATACATTATTAGGAACTACAAATTTATATAGTGGAAACTTAGATGTTTACTCATTTGAAGATAATGATACCTTAAATAAGGTTCATTTAATGATGGCATCTTCTGCTATTCCTGGTTTATTTCCACCTATTACGTATAATGGTAACTTATATGCTGATGGTGGGATATTAAGTAATGAATTGCTTCAAGTAGAAAATAACAAAAGTGATTATATAAATATAACATACATAACACCTTATGAGGGCTATATTTATGATGATACACCTATAGTATCATTAAAAGATATTTTAAAAAAAACAATATCTATAGTAACATCTAATTTTAATAATCCATTATCAAGTATAAATCAAAATTGTAGAACTCCTATTGGAGAGATTAATAAGTATTTTGTAAAATCAGAATATTTAAAGGGTTATAATATATTAGATTTTGAACAAGGTGGAAAGCTAATTGATATTGGATATAAATATGTAGAGCATAAAAAATATAATTTATGTTGAAATTTATTAAATTTTTATATTTAAAATTTAATATTTAACATTTCCATCTATTGCCACACGGTATACACTGCACAAAGATGGTCATAGGCTCATCAGCACTCCGCGTCTGCATTTGATAATATGTACATTTATTTTCTTTACATTTGCGACAAGTAAACGTATCAGTAGCAGCAGAAATATTTGTTTCAAACTTATTTTTATCACGCTTAACTTTTGCTTCAATTAATTCAGCCCATTTTTCAGGACATAATTCTTGATGTGTCATAAAGGCAACAACATGTGGTTTTATACTTCCATCTTTAATATGCTGTAAAACATCGCCTGTCAAATTTGTAATAATACTACGTAAATGGTCTAAATAAATTTGAACAAAATGTTTATTATCCCATTTTTTTACAATTTTACGTCTTTCAGCTTCTTTTAAACAATAATTAAATATTCCCTTTTCAAGATTACTGCTATTTTTTTCATTATTTAAAATGTTATTTATTTTTTGTCTAATATTAGACCTAAATGTATCTGGATTTCCTATTTTGATAGACATTCTGTATTGATTTAATTAACATAATTATATTTAAATCAATATCAATTTTATTTTATTCTTTATCAGAATCATAATCATATGCTTCTTCACTTAATTCAGAGCCTAATTCTTCTATAGTTAAGTCGGTATCTTGTTTTTGTTTATCAGCTTCATCTGTACCAGATGAATATTCTTCACTTTCTTCTTCAGAAACTTCCATGTCAGAACTAGTATCATCTTCTTCTACATCACTACTATCAACCACAAATCCATCTTTTAAATAACCTTGTTTTGTCTTCTTTTCTTTAGGTACATTGGCTAATTCATCTTCTTCTTCTTCATCCGTAATGGCAGTAACTGCCAAATCTTCAAATCCTCCAAATAATTTTTCATAAATTTTATTCCATAAAGATAAAGATAAATCAGTATAAGTTTTTACTCCATTTTTTTTATTATAAGCTAAAATAGCACAACTACCAAAAAAAAGTTTCGTGTCAATGGGTGGCGGAAAATCATACTTGTTTTCGGAATTAGCACGACCATTTGTCTTGGCAAAAACCTCAATAAAATATTTTTCACCATCAGATTTAGTTGACCATTCAACTTGTTTTACAAAATCTTCACTTTTTTTAAAGCCACATTTTTTAAATAATTCTTCTCCTTTAAAATCTTTAATCGAAAGCAACTTTAAATTTCCATCTTTTTCAACAATTATAATGCTTAATGGTTGCGTCATTACTAATAATAATAATAAATTGAATAGGTTTAAATAGTTTATATATATTAATAATAATGAAAATTTATATAAATAATTTCAATTTATATATTTTACCTGATGTATTAGAATTATTAAATGAAAAAATAGTAAAAACTAAAACTAATATTCAAGTATATTCAATAGATGGTATTTATAGTGTAGAAGAAAAAACGACAAAAAAGTTAAATTATTTTGATAATAACATTACAATATTAAAAAACTATTATAACAATATTACATTAATTGTAGACCCTTCATATTACACAACTGAATTAGTAAATTACATAAATCCAGAACATATATCTAGAAAAATAATAAGATATTTTTTTGAAATAGAAAAAAATTCAAAATTGAAATTAGTGATAGAAGGAGAGATTGTTGAAGATATAAATCAAAACGAACATGATATAAATCTTTGTGATATGTATTTTGAATTACCGAACAATATTGACATAAATGATGCATTTGTTAAAAAAGAAATAATTGTGTTTTTATCTCTCTTAAACTAATATAATAATATAATATGTTATATTGGACTATTCAAATTACAATTATATCAATTGTATTAATAATTTTAGTACATCATTTAATTAATTTTTTTAAATCTACACTAACCGTTCCGAAAATAAAAGATTTAGTAAATACACCAAATAAAAAATATGAAAATATGTATAATATTATAAATAATAATTCGAATAATAATTTGAATAATAATTTAAATACTTCTACAAATGAAGCATATAATTTAATAGACTTAGTGCCAAAAACAGAAGAACCTACAATGAAAAATGAACTTAAAAATTTCTTAAAAAAGCAATTACATAGTTCTAATAATAGTGGCACTGATATATTAGCTTTAGATACAATGACTGATACCAATTCATATTCTATTTATAAAAAAGAGTAAATGATATAAAGATATAATATTAATTATTATAAATGTTGACACATAGTGAAAAAGAGAATTTATTAAGTAATTTTCCTAATATAAAACTTTCTTATGAAAATATTACACATAAGAAAGTTTATAATTATGATTATATTGTAGCTATACCGTATGGAAAAAAATGTTTTGCTTGGTTTACAACATTGAACGATAAAACAGTTTGTTTAATAATGGAGTTAACAAATAATAAAAAAATAAACGATATTAAAATATATAATGCTTGTTTTTCAAACGAACTCGCATATGGTACGATACTTTATGGAACAGTTATATATAACTCACAAAATAAATTCTTTTTAATTGAAGATATATTTAGTTATAAAGGAAATGTTATAGATAATGAAAATTGGGGGGAAAAGTTAATTAAAATTAACGACATGTTAAAAAAAGAGTTAAAACAAAAATCATATAATAACTCTTTTATAGTTTTTGGGTTGCCTTTAATGTGTAAAAGTAATGAAGAATTAGAAACAAAACTTACATCTATAAAATATGATATAGACATTATTCAATTTAAAAATTTTAATAATATAAATAATTTTTTGGTTAAATATTATAAAGACTATATTGAAAGCAAAGTCATAATAGAAAAAAGAAAAGAAACACCAAGAAAAGAAACACCAAGAAAAGAAACACCAAGAAAAGAAATAGTAGAAAAAGCAAATGTCAATAATGCTATATCAAGAGAAAAAGAAATAGTATTTTTAGTTCGTCCTGATATTCAAAATGACATATATTATTTGTATTGTTTAAATAATGAATTAAAAGAAGAGCAATATTGTATAGCTCATATACCAAATTATGACGTAAGTGTAATGATGAATAAATTATTTAGAGTTATTAAAGAAAATACAAACTTAGATGCATTAGAGGAAAGTGATGACGAAGAAGAATTTGAAAATGAAAATATTGATAAATTTGTTTATTTAGATAAATCATATAAAATGGTTTGTAAATATAATTATAAATTTAAAAAATGGGTTCCAATTAAATTAGCACGAGAAGAAAATACAATTGTCAGCTTACACCAACTTAAAAATATGTGTAAATTCCATGAACAAAATAGAAAGCGTTAGAATATTATATATTTATATAATATATGTCAGCAGGTTCAGGAGCTTCTAATCTAGGTTATGGTAAAATAGCTCCATTAAGTAATATTAATGGAGGATATGTAAATGTAGATAACTCTAATAGTCCAGCTACATTTGGAAGTAATCAAATATCAGGTCTTCCAGGTTTAGCAGGAGCAAAAAATAATATAGATGCTGCGGCAGGAATTGTACCAGGAATTTGTTTATTTAAGGGTGGAGCAAAAAAATTTAAGAGAAAAATAAAAAATATCACTAAACATTATAAGAAAATGAAAGCTGGAAGTAGAAAGATGCGAAGTTTAAAAAGTAGGCTTAGAAATAAAATGATGACCAGAAAATTTGCTAGAAAATTTGCGGGTGGTAGAAAATCTAGACACCGTCATAGAAAAACTTATCAAAAAGGAGGTTATTCACAATACCAAAATAATTTACCATTAACTCCAACATATCAAGTAGCAGGTGTAAATTTGCCATCAAGTCAACTAGCTTTAGCAAACCCACCACCCATTACTAGATTAAGTAATTGTGTTAATTGTGTAGACAATTATAATCATTATACTAATAAAGGCTTCCCTAGCAGAGGGCATTAAATTTTATATTATTTATATATAAAATATATAAAATATATAAAATATATATAATATATATAAATGAAAACAAAGCGTGTTTTTTCAAAAAAAAAGCAAACAAAAAAGCAAGTAAAAGAAATAATTAGTGAAAACGGAAATTTAGAAAAAATTCAAAAATTTTTAGGTAATATGAAAAGCAAAATAAACAAATGTCCTTACGTTATAGACATATTTAAAAATGGTTCAATAAGTAAAAACGCAGCAGGCATGAGAGTTTCTGAAGTAGGTTCTCAAATAAAAGAAAATTATGGACAATTATTTTTTTATGATTTAGTTGATAATGCTATGAGAGTTCCTCATTGGCATTCAGATGGACACGAAATCGGTTTAGTTTTAGAAGGTAAAATTAGAGTTACTATTTGGAATGGAAATGAGTGTGAAAAACAAGTTTTTACTGCCGAAAAAATGGGTTCATGGTTTATTCCTAAAGGAACTTTACATTGTTTAGAAAATTTTTCTGATGAAAAATCTAAATTCTTAGTTTGTTATGATAATCCTGATACTGCAGATAGAGATTTTATTGATGCTTGGGAAGCAATGCCAAGTGAAATAATATGTGCATCTACATTTATATCTCCAGAAGATGCTTCTATTATTAAAAGACAACAATTAAGAAATCGTCTAAGTAAATTTGAACCTACTAAACATTTAGCAGAAAAAGTAAACCATTTTAGCGCATATTCAAATAATTTTAATTATACTGAGCCAACATATTTAAGTAGTTTAGGAGAGATTAGGAGAATTGACCCTAAAAATACTGTACATATGATAGATAAAGCTTGGCAAAAAACTATTTTAAAACCTGGTTCACTTCGTATACCACATTGGTATACTAGTTCAAATGTTCTATTATATGTAAACAAAGGTTCTGGATTTGTATCTATGTTAGATTCAATTGGAGATGGTGCTACAGAAAAAAGTTATAATTTTTATATTAAACAAGGTAATGTTTTAGCATTACCTGTAGGATTTTTTCATTGTATTTTAAATATTGAAAATGAAGACTTAGAATTTTATGAAGCTTTTATGTCAGGAAATACTAATGAAATTTCAATATTAAAAGGGATCCAAGCTCTATCAAATGACGTAGCTTCTGGTGCATTAGGATTATCAAAAGAACATTCTCAAATAATGTTAAGTAAAAAAGCACCTGATTTTATTGTTAGATTTTAATTTTTTATTGTTAGTAAACATTTACCACATAAATATTTATCTTTAGGTTTGTCTTCTACTTCATCAACTTCTTCTTCCGTATCCGAATCATTTGTAATACTTTTATCAGTTGAACTATTGCTTTTTTCTGATATAGCTTTTTTGGAAACTTTTTTTGTATTACATTCTTTAGCTCCTGATAAATTGGGAGTATATAAAATTGTCCATTTACTAGTATCTGGTGAATAACTTTGACTTGTTGTATAAATTATTTTATAATTTTCTTTTTTATAAAATGTTTTTCTCTTGCGCCATTGATTTTGAAATAAATCATGATTATCAATGATATCAACTACAATTGGACTACTATGTTTCTCTCTAAGTATACGTCCAACACTTTGTTCTATATCTGTTTTAGGTGTAGCCATAATTAATGTAGTGAGAGTTTTGATATCAAGTGCTTCTGCTGCCATAGCATAAGTAGCAATTACTATCTTTTTACCTTCTGTTTCTTTTAATGCTGTTTCTTTCATTCCACCAACATAATATCCAACAGTTGCTATGTTCCTATGTGATACTGCGTCGTGTAAATATTTTAAAAGATTTTTATTATGAGCTAAAATCATTATTTGCTGATTTGGATTTTGTTCTAACATATTAGAGAGAACCTGTAATATAAATTCACTACGTCTATTATATTCACATAATTTAGATATCATAGTACTATAAGCCGGATTTCCTCTATAGTCTGTTTTTACTTCATTAAATTCATCATCGTCTACTTCATATTTAATACCATGTACAACTACTTCTCTCGCTTCATCTCTTTTTCCTTTAAAAATTACTTCACCAAGAAACATTTTAAATACTTTTGTTGTTCCATCTTTACGATTCATTGTGGCAGATAATCCAAGCATATATTTTGTTACTAATTTGAATAATGAATTTGAAAAAACTTCACTCGAAATATGGTGTACTTCATCTATAATTGTTAGACCAAAACTTACAAAAATAGAAGGTGGATATTCTTTCATTGAGAGACTTTGAAGCATTCCAATAACAATATCTTTATTATCAATATCAATTATAGGACCTTGTATTTTCCCTATACGAGCTTTCGGTAAAAATTGTTGAATTCTCTCTATCCATTGATTCATTAAAAATTCTTTATGAACAATAATAAATGTCTTTTTATTGAGACGAGATATGATATTAAGTGCTAAACACGTTTTTCCGAATGCGCAAGGAAGTTCTAGTAAACCGCCACCAAAACCAACTTTATTAACGTGATTTACATAAGTTTCCACGACAGGTATTTGACCATCACGTAATTGTCCGGCAAACTCTAAATTTATATCATTACCTTCACTAATTTTATATTGTTTAGGAACTCCATAATTTTCAATTCCATAATAATGTGGTACATAAAATTTGTTAGCCGATTCCCTATATGCTGGGAATGTTTTATTTCCATCGGAATTATTTAGTGGTGACCCCATAACAAATGGTTTAATAGTTAAATCATTTCTTATTTTTTTTTGTTTTTCAATAGTAAGTTCATTTTTAGATATGGTATAACCTTTTGGTCCTAAATAAGTATTAAGTATCATTAATATTTATATTATTTAGTAAATAATGTTTATATCCTTTTGATTAAGTTTTTATAAGTTATATAAATAAAAATCTATCAATATGATATATGGAAAGTTTTTCTAGTTTATTAAAAAAAGAACATAGAGGCGAACTTATTTTGGTAATATTATTTATTATTTATTTGGTTTTAGGTTTAAAAACACCTGAACCAATCGCTAATATAATAGATACTTTAGTTGGTAAAATAGTAATATTCATAATAGTAATTTATTTATTTATGAATTCTAATCCAATTTTAGCTGTTTTATCCATATTTGTTGCTTTTGATTTAATAAGACGTTCTTCATTATCAACAGGTTTAGGAGCTCTTCAAAAATACGCACCTTCAGAAGAGAAAAAAATGTCACAATTTACAGCATTTAATCAATTTCCTTATACTTTAGAACAAGAAGTTGTCGCAAAAATGGCACCAATAGCCCGCTCAGGTTCTTCACTTGTTCCAGCATCTTATAAACCTTTGTTAGATAACCTTCACGACGCTGCCCCTTTAAATAGTTCAAACTAAGTAGTTCAAACTAAGTAGTTCAAACTAAGTAGTTCTAATTAAATAATTAATAGTTATAATATATTTTATTAATTATTTCTATTTTGCTTATTATATATAGAATCTACTAACTTAGATTCCTGTCTATTTTTATAAATATCTATTTTTGTTTTAATTTGTTCAGTTTCTATTTTCAAGCTTACTTGTTTTTTTTCCAAATCTGTAATAGATACTGTTTCTTCATTTAATCTTTGTTCAATTAAACCAGTTTTCTTTAAATTTACTTTCCATGGATTACTCATTATATAAATAAGTTTATTATTTTATTTATATTACACATAAAATATTATACGCATATATTATATATATGTCAAGTTTTTTTCAAAGCGTAAAACAACAAGCGAATGCTGGACTTGCTTCAGCACAACTCAAAGCAAATGCTGCGTTTGATACGGCAAAAGCTAAGACAACACAACAAAACAATTTTTTTAAATTATTAAAAGATGCGGATACCCTTAGAAATGAAAAAAATATGCCAGAATATAACATGATCTTGAAACTAATACAAGGATTACAAACTGATCAAGATTTTCTTAACAAATATTATTTTTCAGATACACGAAATCCAATATATGCAACCACTTATCATGATATTCTTACTTTACTAAAAAGTATATTCCCTGAGCAACCAGTTAGAACAGGTGGTGTAAAAAGTAGAAAAAATAAAAGAAAAGTTAACAAAAAAACACGTAGTTCTCGGGCGTAGTTCATTAATTTTAGATGTTAGTAGTGATTTTTTATGATTGACTAGAAATAACTGAAGGTATTTTTACTGAGCCTTTTGTAATAAATGAGTAAATATAACTAAAAACTAAAAATACAATAATAAATACAATACAACCAATTAAAACTTGAAATATTATTTGTACTGTTGGACTTTCTAATAAATTGGATAAATTATATGTAGGTGAATTTTTTGCGTATTCAACTCCGGTTTCTTCTTCTGATGAACCTGTAGGTTTACATGAAATATAAATTCCATCTCCTAAAGATGTACCAGTATTTGGTCCTGAAGAGTTAAAAAATAATGGCCCTCCAATCATAGGAAGAGGAAATGGTTTTATCACTTGACTAAGTGTAGTTAATGTGCTACTATTTAATGGGATAGCGTATAATATTCCATACATAATCCATACATTTTTACCATTATCTGTGTAACTATAAAATGGTTTTGATGGAACAATATTCTGTAGCGTAAAACCATTGATACTTATATTAGTTTTTTCACTTTGTGCTGGCGCATTTGTTGACACACTTTGAATTATTTCGGTTATTAAATTTGATGCTGTAGAAGATTCTGATGATGCTGATATAGGTATTCCAACATATAACGTTGGCCCTCCAGTAACTGATGTATGTTCAATTACAATTTCTGCCGACGCTTGAGAGCCATTAAAGATGTGAATGGATGGGCACGTGATTGATATATTTCCTACGTTATATTTTTGATTATTATATGTTACTGGTGAAGTATTATTATTGTCACACGTTAAATTAATCATTACTCCCTGATTATTTGCTGTTAAATTAGTTTCAGGATAATTAAAATTATAAGCACATTTTAAATCACATTTTCCTTGAACATTATTACTTGATATATTAATATTGTCGTTATTCATTAATATAACTATATAAATAAAAATATTAATTTATTTATATAGAAATGAAATTAACTAAAGGTAAAATATCAAAATTATACAATAAAAAAAAACAAAGTTTAAAAAGAAATAATAAGAAAAAGACTTCAAACAAAAGAAGGACATTTAGAAGAAAACAAAAAGTAAACTTGGCTAGAAAATCATTAAAAAACATAATTTATAAGAAATATAAAGGTGGTGTTGCAAATGAAAATAATTTGCCTAAAGTTGTAAATAATGATACACCTGTTGAAAAAACAACAGAACCAGTATCATCTACGCAAGTAGAGCCAAAACCAGAAACACAAGTTGAAACTACAACAGAAAAACAAGTTGAACCAAAACCAGAAGCACATGTAGAACCAAAACCAGAAGCACATGTTGAACCAACTACAGAAGCACAAGTAGAGCCAAAACCAGAAACACAAGTAGAACCTTCTACAGAAAAACAAGTAGAACCAAAACCAGAAGCACATGTTGAACCAACTACAGAAGCACATGTAGAACCAACTACAGAAAAACAAGTTGAACCAACTACAGAAAAACAAACTGAACCACAAACTGAACCACAAGTAGAACCAACTACAGAACCACAAGTAGAGCCAACTACAGAAGCACATGTAGAACCAACTACAGAAGCACATGTAGAACCAACTACAGAACCACAAGTAGAACCAACTACAGAACCACAAGTTGAAGAACAAACTGAACCACAAGTAGAACCAACTACAGAAGCACAAGTAGAACCAACTACAGAACCACAAGTAGAACCAACTATAGAACCACAAGTAGAACCAACTACAGAACCACAAGTTGAAGAACAAGCTGAACCACAAGTAGAGCCAACTACAGAAGAACAAACTGAACCAACTACAGAAGAACAAACTGAACCACAAACTGAACCACAAGTAGAACCAACTACAGAACCACAAGTAGAGCCAACTACAGAAGAACAAACTGAACCACAAGTTGAACCACAAGTAGAACCACAAGTTGAAGAACAAGCTGAGCCACAAGTTGAAGAACAAACAGAACCACAAGTTGAAGAACAAACAGAACCACAAGTTGAAGAACAAGCTGTAGAACCAACTACAGAACAACAAGTTGAACCACATCAAGAAATGTCTGAACAATCTAATAATAATTTATCTACCGCAGTTGATACAATTATTAATATTATTGCTGATAAAGTTTCACAAAAAGTATCAGAAAATATGTCTTCTCAAGACACTAACAATATACAAAATGGGTTTGATACAGTAAATAATACAGCACAAAAAATGGCTACAACTGGTGGAAAAAAGCGAAAAACCCGTAAATTTAAACTTACACGAAAAAATAAAACTAAGCATAATAAAAAAAATACTTAGAAATTTATTAAACCTATAATTATGATGAAATTATTATTTATAATGTTAACTAAATTTTTTATAGCTAGTTGTTTACATTTATCACATTATCAAATGAACCTAATTGTAAATTTAATTAAAAATCCAAATTTGAATTTAAATCAAAGAGAAAAAATAAATTATATATTATATAAGTCTTACGAAAAATGGGCAATAAAAAAGGCAGTTGAGTTTAAAAAATATCATTATTATAAATGCAAAAATATTGACAAAAATGAGTTAATATTATATAGTAAACTAGGTTTATTTAAATCGATAAAAAAATATAATGGAAATTCTTCTTTTATATATTTTTCAGAGTTTTATGTAAAAAAGGAATTATTAAATGTATTAACAAGTCATTTTTCATTAAGCATTATACCTAAAAGTATAAGAACAAAAAATAAAAACAATTTTTCAAAACAAGATTTAATTGAATATCAAAAAAAACTAGAACCTCAACTAATAAATTATGTAAATAACTATGTATTTGATAAATCACATAATTCAAATCAATATAATAAATTAGATGAAATTATAAAACATGAATCACTATTAAATTTATGGGAAAGTATAAATAATTTAGACCCATTTTTAAAAAGAATTATTTATTTAAAGTATGACTATGAGTTCAAAAAAATACGGAGCAATAAAATTATAAGTGAATTAATGTGTTGTTCAGAAGAAAATATTAGAATAAATTTAAACAATTTATTATTAAAAATACCTCTTAATAGAAGTTAAATATTTTAGGTTTTACCAAGTCCTTGTGAAAATTTTTTAGCCATATCCATCAAGCCCGCCATTCCACCGTTATCATTCATACCTTGCATCATTCCCTGCATTTTTTCAGCCATAGGCATCATTTTTTCAACTAGTGGTTGCATAACCTTCATTGATTCGGCTAAATCCATTTGTTGTTTCATTAATCTTTGGGTATCATCTGTCAAACTTTTAATGCCATCATTTCCAAGAATTTTATTTAATTCATCATAAGCATTTTCTATTGTTGATGCGTAATCAATTTTAGATTGTCCATTTTTAGCGCGTCCAACCTCGAAGTGTTCATCATTTTTAATATTAGATGAACTTACTTCACTTTTATTTGTATCAGTTCCAGGTAATACTGGTGTTTCTGTATTTTTTTTATCATCATTAATTTTTTGAATAGTATTACTATAATTTGTATCAGGTTTTTGTGGAGTACTATTGTTTTCTAGCCCTTCAATATGATAATTATTTCCCTTTACAGCAAACAAATTAACAATAATTAAAGGAACTCCTAAAACAATAATCATATTTTTACTAAAGTATCTAACTAAAACAGCTAATATTATAAAAAATATTACATTGTTAAAGTTTCCTACAACCATATATCCGATTACATTAAATAAAGCAAGTATGGCTACTATATTTAATACCCACTTATTTGTAAGGATTTTTGATACAGTCGAATTAATCTTCATTATATATATATTATTTAAAAAAAATTGATTAAATATTTAATATAAATAAATTAAATATATAACATTATGCCGAATTTAGATATAATCTCAGACGACGATACATATAGTATCTCTGACTATGATACTGATGATGAGGAAGAGTACCGTGAAAACATGTATGATAGTGATACTGATGATGAAAGTTCTACAAAGTATAATGTTATACTTTGCGAACTTCATAACATAAAAATACATGGTTCAGTTGATGATATAGATTATACCAATATTAATTATCTTGTTCATTGTAGATTTAAAAAATTAAATATGAATTATATTTCTGGTTTCATTGAGCAGTTAGAAAATTATTACACTGAGTTAAATTCTACAAATAGTAATACGTTAAATCATAATATTTATAGAAATTATAGAAATATTATATCAAGCGGTAGTTATATTAAACCAGAAATAGCTGAATGTATTTATTTAGAATCTGGTTATTGTATAGCCATTTTAAAAACATTTTGGATTAAAATAATACAACGTAAATGGAAAAAAATTTTCGCAGAGAGAAATAGAGTACAAAAAGAAAGATGTGAATTAAAGGCGTTAAGGTTTCGAGAATTAAATGGGATATGGCCAAATTATTGTCGTCATTTTCCAACTCTTAAGGGAATGTTAAATTGATAATGATGGTGATGGTATTTCTTTATATTTATTTTTAAAAAAATTATTATTATCAAATGGAATATAATTAATTATTTTTTCTTGTTCTAAGTCTAAATTTTTCCATATTAAATTGATAATTCTTAATGAAAGTGTTACTTCTCTCTGTTTAACAAAATTATATGTTTCAGATTTTTTATATTTTAATATTCTAATAAATTCATATGACTTTTGTGTTAAATTGAATTTATCTTTAATAATTTGTAATGTTTGACTATAGTTGTATAATAAGTCTTCATAATTAATTAAATAAAAATTATCAACTTTGGTAGGCATTACATTTATTAAAAAATTATTTTTCACTTTTCTTAATTCAAATATGTTTTTATATTTTTGGTTATTTAAATAATTTAAATCTTTTGTAATTATTTTATTTTTAGGTAAATTTGTTTTATTATTAATCATAAAAATATTATTATTATTTCCAAAAAAATTATTATTTGTGTTTTTTCTCTCTTCAACTGAATAAAATTCATTTAAAAGAAATTTATAAATACTTTTTTTATTAACTTCTGGAACATGATGAAGTTCTTTTGAAAATGAATTTAGCCAATATATAGGGTCTCTAATTATACCTATAAATAAAGTTTCTTTAGCATTTGGTGTATTATAATTATTATAACAAAAAAAATGTTTGTTACCATATTCAGATGTATATTCTAAGTTAAAATTTTTTGATATAGCTTCCTCTAAAAAATTTGTACCACTACATCTTTCACCTAATATTGCGAATTTTTTAATTGTTTGTGGCATTTAATATTATATAAAATATATTATTAAATGTAATATTTAATTTATTATTAAATTTAAATACTAGAACTACTTTTTCTAACACTACTACTACTTTTTCTAACACTACTACTACTTTTTCTACTACTTCTTCTTTTAGTTCCACTGCTACTTCTACTTCTAGTTTTGGTTATTTTTGTTCTGATGATATAACCTCCTTTTTTATTTTTATAAACATAACCTCCTTTTTGTTTTCTAATTTTTTTTGTTTTGTTTCCTCCTTTAATTTTAAAACTAGCGCCGTCAGGTTGTAACGTAATTCCTACAAATTTGTTTTGTATATTTCTAATATTTGTTGGGTCAGTTAAATTAGGGTCAGAATGTCTAGCATCTAAAATTGCCTGAATTGCTTGATCATATTTATTACCAGGTACACGTACTTGCGCGCTTTTTCCTCTTAATTTTGGTACTAATTCGCTTACTAAATAATTAGTGCCTCCAATACTTATTGACGGGCTAGCTGGTGGTGGAGAAGCTGAAGGAGGACCTATAGGTGGTACTGACGAAGAAGCAGCGGCTGATGACGAAGAAGAAGCAGCAGGTCCAGGTCCAGAACCAGGTGATGGTGGAATAGCTCTAGGAGGTGGTATTGAAGCATTTATTTTTTGAATAGATTGTGTAATTTCAGTTAATAATCCTATAATATTATCTTGGTCCATATCGTTTGGACGTGAAGCCAATAGCTGATTTACTTTATCCGAAGCACTATTTAAAGCAGCAATAGCATTTTTAACACTTCCTTCTAAATTATTATTTAAATCAGTTAGTCGTGTAACCTCAGCAGTTAAATTATTAATTTGTTCTGTATTATGTTGTATTTGTGTTTGAAGTGTTGCGTAATCTACTTTGGCAGCTTCTATTTTTTGGTTACACTCAGCCAACTGTTGATTTAATGTTTGGATTTGTGCATTATTTGCGTCTGTTTCTGCTTTACATTTTGCTTCAAGGTCCGCAATTACTTTTAAATGATCTTGTTGTTGTTGATTACCTTTAGTATTAATTTCTGCTTTTAAAGCATCTAATTCTTGTTGAAGTCTTTGATTATTAGTTTGTAAGTTTGCTATCTGCGTTTCTAAATTAGTTTTTTCAGTATTATATTGCCCTTGTAAATTTGCTAATTGTGTTTGTAATTGTCTATTTTCTTCTGTTAAATCTTGAATACGCTTTTGATTAGTTCCAATAGAACCAGAATTATCTGAAATTTCTTTTTCTAAACCCAATATTCTATCTCTTAAATTATTCATAGTTCCAACTAAAGCTAAAACTTGATTTTTTATTTCAGTTAAATTTCTTAATACATTATCTGTAAATGTTTCTCTTTTTCTAAGAGTATCAGTAATCCCAGTATTTAAACCATCTAGTCTTGTAATACTATCTTGTAATTGTTTTAAAAAATCACCCATATATATATATAAATTTATTTAAAAATATAATAAAATAAGAAGTTTTTATCTTTTTAAATTAGAGTTAACAATATTAGCATCATTCATTATACTATCTAAACCCTTTTTGATTGTGTTTATTTCGCGAATAATTTTCTGTTGTTCAAATACAGCATCTTCAATATTGTGCTTAGTAAGATTTCCAGAAGTAGTTAAATCATGTATATAGCTATTTAATATTTCAAGAGCTTTAATTTGGTCTGTTTTTTGTTTACTAATATAATTATAATATTTTTCATAATCGGTTTTAACAGCATCTAAAAAATGGTTTTGTTTTTTAATACTTTTAAACTGTTTTTGTTTATTCAATAACATATTTCTTTTTGCTTCAATAACATTTTCAATATGTAGTATTTTATCATCACTTTCAGCTAAATTTATATTTGAGGGTGCATTATAATTAAATATCATTTTTAAAATATATAATTATTTTAATTTTATTATATAAATTAAAAAAATTTAAAATCTTCAATATATATTATTTAGGATGTCAAAAATACAATCAGAACCTTTACTAGCACCTGACGATAATCGGTTTGTTATGTTTCCAATTCAACACGAAGATATATGGCAAATGTATAAAAAACAAGTAGATTGTTTTTGGAGAGCAGAAGAAATAGATTTAACAAAAGATTTGACCAACTGGGAAAGCTTAAATCAAGACGAAAAATTTTTTGTTTCTATGATTTTGGCATTTTTTGCGGCTAGTGATGGTATTGTTTTGGAAAACCTAGCTTCCCGTTTCATGACTGATGTACAAATATCAGAAGCTAGAGCATTTTATGGGTTTCAGATTGCTATGGAAAATATTCATAGTGAGACGTACTCTCTTTTAATCGAAACTTATATTAAAAATAAAGAAGAAAAGCATAAGCTTTTCAATGCTATAGAAAATTTTCCTTGTATTAAAAAGAAGTCTGATTGGGCACAAAAATGGATACATGATAATCGTAGTAGTTTTGCTACCAGATTAATTGCTTTTGCTTGTGTTGAGGGTATATTTTTTAGTGGCGCATTTTGTAGTATTTACTGGTTAAAAAAGCGCGGACTAATGCCTGGATTAACATTCAGTAACGAATTAATATCTCGTGACGAAGCACTCCACTGTGAGTTTGCTGTGCTTTTATATTCGAAATTAGTAAAAAAATTGGACAAATCTCGCATCCACGAAATTATTAAAGAAGCGGTTGAAATTGAAACCGAATTTATTTGTCAGGCATTACCGTGTAGACTTATTGGCATGAATTCAGAATTAATGACCCAATATATTAAATTTGTGGCTGACCGTTTATGTGTTCAACTTGGATATAAAAAAATTTATAATGCTAGCAATCCATTTGACTTTATGGAGCTTATTAGTCTAGAAGGCAAAACCAATTTCTTTGAAAAAAGGGTTGGAGAATATAGTTTAGCAAGTAAATCTGATACTGATTTAGCGTTTAATTTAAGTGAAGATTTTTAAAACTTGAATTTTACCCTTTCATAATCTATTTTCTCTCTTTTATTCTTATTCATTGTTGAAACTTTGCCCAAAAACTGAGGAAACTTAATAGTTACTTTCTTATTACATTTTGAAGCAGCCTTTATAGTATTTAACGCAACATATGAAAATAAATCATAATTAAATTGAGTATCAAGTATATCGACATCTGATAATGAATCCGCTGAATAAGATATATTTTCTAAACGTCTAACATCACATTTTGAAGATAAAGTATTATTTATATAATTTTCATGTACCATTAATGAATGAATATCATGTGCCATCCAATAATAATTTACTTTATCATCAATACTTAACTCCATATTAAGTAACTTTCCTGTAGTATCAAATATATTTGAACTTTGAATATTTTTACTAGTGTCACCTTTTTTTATACCTAATTGTAAAGTATTTAATATAAAACGAATATCGCCGTTTGATTGTTCATATAATTTATCTACATGTGATTTACTTATTTTAATTTTTTCTGTAGTGACAACTTTATAAATTAATACATAAACTTCATCATAACTCGGTTTAACTAATTTTATATCAAAGCAAAAGTTTAAAATCGGTTTAATATTTTGACTATATCTGTCATCACAAATACAAATAATAGGAATTTGGGTTTCTTTTATACATTCAGTTAAACACGAAATAAAACCATAATCTCCACCACAAGTATCTATATCACTTACTACTAATACATTATCTTTTCCGTCAAATGTTTTTTTTGTTTTAAGTAAGGGTTTTATTGTTTTATTAATTGTTTCTTTATCCCTTTCATCATCAATCGATAAATTTATAATATTAAAAGTATATGTATATGCTATTAATTCAACTAACAAACTTTTTCCTATTCCATTTACTCCTGAAACAAGAGCACACTTAGTTTTTTTATTTTTAGGGTCCCAGTCTAATAACCATTTTGTGATGGATTTAATAGACGGTTTATTTCCAATAAAATCTTTCAATTTAGTTGGTCTATACTTTACAGTGAACATTTTGAATTTTATTATATATTTAAATATAATAAAATATAGTCATTTTTATTTAAAAACATAATTAAAATAATATATTATGATTACATGTAACTTAATGGGTGGTCTAGGAAATCAAATATTTCAAATATTTACAACAATTTCGTATGCTATTAAATCTAGGAAACAGTTTAAATTTTTAAAATTAGAAAAATTGGGAGGCGGCTCTACAACAATTAGGTATACTTTTTGGAATACTTTTTTTTCTAGATTAAAACCTTTTTTAATAAATGAACTACCCAAAGTTCATGTTATTAGAGAGAAAGGATTTCCATATAACGAATTATCACGTGTTGAAATTTCATTAAATGAAGATATTCTTTTATATGGCTATTTTCAAAGTTATAAATATTTTCATAATGAATATTCCATAATTTCTAGACTAATTGGTTTAGAACAAATGAAAAATGAACTTATAAAAAAACTTCAATTAACAAGTAAACAATTAGAAAATTATGTAAGCATGCATTTTAGAATAGGTGACTATAAAAAAATACCAGATTATCATCCATTAGCAACATATAATTATTATGAAAGTTCATTAAAAAATATAAATACTTTAAAACCAGAAGAAAAATTTAATGTATTATATTTTTGTGAAGACGATGACCTAGAAGATGTTTTAAACATAGTAAATAAACTTGTAGTTAAATTTCCTGATTATACATTTATACGTGGAGAGAATACTCTTAACGATTGGGAACAAATGTTGTTCATGAGTTTATGTCACCATAATATAATTGCGAATAGTTCTTTTAGTTGGTGGGCAGCTTATTTCAATTCATGTGCGGATAAAATTGTATGTTTTCCTTCAGTATGGTTTGGTGAAAAAGCTAATAATGATACGAAAGACTTATGTCCACCTGAATGGACAAAAATAGCAGTTTAGTATAAAAATAAATAGTTTAAGAATTATAACCATGACTAATTAGTAAATCTTTTACTTTATCATTATTTCCTTTAGAATTAAACGCAGATGAACTATGAATTCTATGTCTTATAAGAATTTCATTACAGTTATAAAATTTCTTATTTTGTTTCCTTAATCTTAACCATAAATCGTAATCTTCTATAATACCATCTAATTCTGAATTCCAATAGCATAATTCTTTTTTAATTATAGAACTAGAATTAATAATAGGATTTACCATACTAAAATCAAAATTGCTGATATCCCCAGTAGGTATTATAGGTACTATACCAGGTCGGTCACCAAACCATACACATCTTGAACCAATAACATCATAATTTTGTTCGATATATTTAGATTGTATTTTTAGTTTTTCTGGGTGCCACATATCGTCTACATCCAATAAAGAAATATATTCATATTTACAATGTTTTATCATTTCATTTAATGTATTAGATTTTCCTCGAACTTTATAAAAATCAAATACACGTATTTTATCACTTTTATTTTCATATTCCTTTGCGGTTAAATATATTGAGGAATTTTTAGGATGACCATTTATACCAATAATGAGTTCCCAATCATTATAAGTTTGATCTATAACAGATGTTACTGAATCGTCAATAAATTCTATTCCGTTATAAATTGGTATTAAAATACTTATCATTAATTAAATTATATAATTATTTTTAAATAATTAAATTTATAATTACATATTAATTTAATATTCGTTGAAACATGAACCAATTATCAAATGAGGAATTGTTCTCTCTAAATAGAGTAAAATTGTTTAAATTACTTAAAATACAATCTATTAATATTATTTGGTCATCTTTAACTAAATAATTATTTTTAAAATATAACTCTAATTTGGTATCAAATGTTTTAGTCCACCAACTAATTTTGTCTTTATACAAAATAAAAAACCCACCTGCTACAGAATTTTGATATGGTGGTATAGGTTGAACTGGTAATCCTATTGAATTTTTATTATTAATAATTTGATGTAAATAATTCATATATTCATTATTATTATTTATACAAGAATATATAATTTTTGTTCTATCCAATAATAAAATTTTATCTTTTGATGGCCAGTTAGAGAGAAAATTAGTATTTAAATCATCAGGACGATTACGAAAATAACCAATATCACACCAACCATAAAAATCTGTCTCAAAATATTTTCTCTCTATTGTTTCATTTACAAACCAAATTTTTTCTGCCCATAGCATGTTAAGTTCCCAACAAGATTTATCATTAAGGAATATATTTTTTTTATGATTTTCTATCCAGTAATCTTTATATTTATAATTATAAAATTGTTCAATTGGTTTTAAAATTATCATTATTTTTGAGTTATCTCTAGCTTTATCAGGTATATACTTAGAACTGTTTTCATCCGTATAAATAACCAAGTTAAAGTTATTTACTATAGAGAGAAAATTATTCATCCATTTAATATAAATATTTGGGTCAAATTTGGATTTTATAATATAAAAACAACTAGAAAAAGTAATTGACATAAT
>Ga0114973_10000415_pt1 | contig 32250 bp, 39 predicted proteins | sample M_140807_MF_Meta_FD_87025 | JGI IMG/M metagenome (GOLD analysis project Ga0114973, IMG submission 87025) | Freshwater microbial communities from Lake Montjoie, Canada to study carbon cycling - M_140807_MF_MetaG | ecosystem: Environmental > Aquatic > Freshwater > Lake | place: Lake Montjoie... | reverse complement strand
GGTGAGATTCAGGCGCACCGATCCGGTGGTGCTCACCCCAGCTTCCGCCAGCACCCGGCGGTGGATCACCCGGAGCAGGGGAGTGATCTCCACGCCCTGCACGAGCCCCTCCATGGTGCGTGCCTCCACCATCAGCCAGGGCTGCCAATGGTCGTAGGAGGCGGGGGTGAGGGCCACCCCCGCCCTTGCCGAGGTCATCAGCCTGCCGATATCGGCGGCCTGGAACCAACGGGCCGATCCTCCGATGTAGAGACGGCGAGTCTCGAAGTCCAGCTGGCCCGAGGGGGACCAGGCCGCTCGATTGGCACGGCTACGGCCATCGTCGGGAAAGATGGTGAGTAAGCCGGCGCCAACGCCGGCCCAGGCATTGGCTTGGTACTGGGCGCCGTTCCAGCGATGGAGCCGTTGGGTGACTGACACCAGACTCCAAAGTTCCTGGCCGGCCGTGTCGCCGTTGGTGCCGCCGCTGCCTGCCTCGGGCTGCATCCAATGGAAGGCTGGACCCACCCCGGTGCTGCGGGTGATGGCCGGAGTCACGGTGAACGACGACCATGCCGGGTCGTACTCGCCACTCACCACGATGCTGCCCTTATGGGCTAGCGGCGCGGCTGCTGCAGGTGCAATCCAGGATGCCCCCACCCCTGCAAGCAAAACAAATGCTGTGATTAGGGGTTGGAACACAGCAAGCCAGCAAGAAAGGTGACGGCCTGCAGCACCAGCCCATTGACCAGCCTATCCTCCATCGCCGGGCGTCCACCGCCAGGCAAGCCAGTGCCCGTCCACACCCTCGCCCTGGTGTGCCGCCGCGGATCCGGGCCAGGGGTGGACAGGGCTCACTTTGCGATATGGAGTTGATGTAGTTGCATTGGACGCATGAAGCGGTTTCTTCCCTCTGCCTTGATCGCCGCAGCACTGTTGGGCGGCAGTGGTGCCCTGGCCTGCAGCTTTTGCCCCCCCGTGGCCCTTGCGAATTGAAGCGGTGCGCATTGATCTCTCCAAGGAGATGGTGGAGGTCACCGCCCGCAGTGGCGCTTCCCTCGATGCGGCCACCCTGAAGCAGACCCTTCGGGATGCCGGCTACGAGGTCCGTCGGATTGACCGGTTGGCGACCGGTGCAGCTTCGGCTTGGAAGATCAACTGATGGTCAGGCTGGCCCGAGTCGCGGGCCGCCAAGCGAGGGCTCAAGGACGTACGATTTATGTAGTTGGAACAGACACATGAAGCGCCTTCTTGCCTTTGCCTTGATCGCCGCAGCCGCACTGGGTGTCAACGGCGCCCTAGCGTGTGAAAAGCATCTCAACTCCCAACAGAACAACGTCACGCTGCCAGACAACGCGTCCCAACAGGCCAATGGAGACACCAAGTCCCAGGTCAAGCAGAAGTAAAATGGCTATTCTTCAGCGCCTCTTCCCATTCGTGGCCCTAGGGCTGGTGAGTCTCGGCCAGGGTGTGGCCATGGCTGGCTCCTCCCTCTACAGGATTTCTGTGAACGGGATGGTGTGTTCCTTCTGTGCCCAGGGCATCGAAAAGCGGCTCAAGGCTGTGCCCGGCATTGAAGCGGTGCAGATCAATCTTTCCAAGGGGATGGTGGAAGTCACTGCTCGCAGTGGCGCCTCCCTTGATGCGGCCACGCTGAAGCAGGCCGTCCGCGATGCCGGCTACGACGTGCGACGGATTGATCGTGCAGCGCCGGCCGGTGCTGCTGCCACCGCAAAGCCCCACTGATGCAGACCCCAGCCGATGGCCGCCAAGCGATGGCGGAGGGCCGAAGGCTCCGGCTGGTCCAACTGCTGAGTTTGCTGTTCACCTCCGGCACCCTGGTGTGTTGTGTGTTGCCCGCCGCTTTGGTGCTACTGGGGGCAGGGTCCGTGATGGCCAGCCTGATCAATGCTGTCCCGGGTCTGGTGCTGATTTCTGCGAACAAGCCCCTGGTTTTCGGCCTGGCCGGGGTGGGTTTGCTGCTGGGCGGCTTTGCCTTGTGGCGCCAGGCCACCCACGGAAGCTGCCCAGTCGACCCTGACCGGCGTCGTGCCTGTCTGAAGTTGCAACGGCAAGCCCGTGTCCTGTTCAGCGTCTCGCTGCTGGGCTACGCCGTGGCGCTGGTGGTCACCTTTGTTTTGCCCCGTTTCATCTGATCGGCCGGGGCTGAATATGTTCCATCCCAAGGCAAGCCCCCGATCGTGGGTGAGAAGCCGGGATTCGGAAGTCTTGCCTGCATAGGATAGTGCTGACAGCGAATCTCTCCCTCGGCGGGACGCACCGTTGATCAGTTCCTTGTGCGGGCTATGCCCTGTCTGGCCATGGCTATTGGCTTGGTGGCGTTTAGTCCCGTCGCTCTGGCGTGTGGTGGCGGTGGCTCTGGTAGCTACCGCAAACCGCCCCGCCCGGATCAGCATCACACACCACCAAGCTTAATTCCCAGGCTGAGAAACCCTCCGGCGAAATCACAACCCCAGCTAAAAACTAGCAACCTATCGAAATGTGCAGCGGGCTCGAACTGCTGGCGGCACCCTATAGTCTTGAACTGTCCTTCTAGTGAAAGCTTTGGTGATGGGACCCCTGCCAGCTTCTGCCTCGCTGGAGGCAGCCGGTCTCCGCATTGGCGAGGTGGCCAAGCGCTCGGGGCTGTCGGTTAAAACGATCCGTTTCTATTGCGACCAAGGCGTCCTGCGGCCGATGGGTCGCTCTGAAGGGGGCTATCGCCTCTTCGCTGCGGAAAGCCTGGAGGAATTGGCCCTGATCCGTGCTCTGCGGACCATGGATATCTCGATCGCCGATGTGACTCGTATTCTAGAAGTGCGTCGTACTGGGGTGTGCAATTGTTCGACACTCAAGCAGTGTATCACCACCAAGATGGCCACCATCGACGCGCGGATCGATGAGCTGGATGCGATGAAGAATCAGTTGAAACGCCTGTTATTGAGCTGGCAGGATTGTGGTGGTGTCCAGCCTGAAGCTCTTGACTGAGGGGCTGGTCTGAGGGACTTCGACTGAGGGCTTTGCTCTGAGGGCCGTGGGGCGAGGCGAAGGAGCCGCCTCCAGCCGCCTGCATGGCTCCTCCGTGGGCCTTCTGAAATCACCGCTATGGCGCCAGCCGGTGCCGATGGGGGGTTGCCCCCGTGCGGTCGCGCCGCCGTGATGAATTGATCGCTCGCTGGCCTCCTGGCGCGTGGCCGTGGCTCTGGCCTGCTGCTCCGCCCCCTCCCGCTGGCTGAGGAAGCGGGATCCATGGGGGGTGCGCACAGCGCCCGGAGGCGTGCGCACGCGCACTGACCTATTGAGCTGAAACTCACCGGGATGAGCAGCAGATCGGGGAGAATCTGGTCGTGTTCAGCATGCTCCACCAGCACCGGCAGTCGATGGTGTCCCCGAGCTTGGCCCGCCAGCCTTCCAGGGCAGGAAGAGCCTGTTGGGTTGGCGAAACTCTGTCCACTGTGACTTCGCTTCCGTGCACCAGGTCAACTTGCACGAGGCCAAGACTCACCTCTCCTGGCTGGTGGCGGAGGCTGTGGTCTGCGAAGGGTTTGTGATTTGCAAGCCCGGCAAGCTGCTGGTGCAGGTCACCCGGGCTGGCGGGGCAGGGGATTTTTACGGTGACCCGCTTTTGTGGGTCAGGCTTGTGCCCGGTTCAGATTGCTCCCATCGTCCCGCCGCCATGCCGCCCGACATCCGCTGGCAGCAGCGCTTCGCCAACTTCTGCCAGGCCCTTGAGCAACTGGAAACCTTCTTCCAGCCTCCCGCGCTCAACGAGCGGGAACGTCAGGGGCTGATCAAGCCCTTTGAGTACTGCTTCGAGCTCGGCTGGAACACCCTTCGCCACCTGCTGCTGGCCGAGGGCAGCGTCGGCCTGATCGGCTCGCGCGACACCCTGCGGCTGGCCTTTCGGGTGGGCCTGATCCGGGACGGCGAGGCCTGGCTGGCCATGGTGCAGGACCGCAACCTCACCAGTCACACCTGCAACCGCAGCACCGCCGAGCAGGTGAGCCAGCAAGTGGGGGATCGCCATTTGCTCTGCTTCCGGGAGTTGCAGCTGGTGCTGAGCGAGCGCGTTCAGGCCACCGCCGGTGAGGCGGTGGATGGCTGAGCATCCCGCCACCATCGCCGCGATCCCTGGATTGCCGCCGGAGGTCTCGTCCCGACTGCTGGCCCTGCTCAGCGCCGAGCCCGCTGTGCACGAGGTGTGGCTCTACGGCTTCCGGGCCATGGGCCGTCATCGCCCAGGCTCCACTATCGATCTGACCCCGGTGGCGCCGGGCTCGGCCACGACGACTGCCTGCGGCTGATGGGTGCCCTCGATGACCTGCTGCTCCCCTGGAGCATCGACCTCTCCCTGTATCACGAGTTGCCCGAACCCCTGCGCCAGCACGTGGCCCGCGTGGGGCGGCGGCTTGCCTCCTGAGGGCTGTACGGCTTCAGGCTGGATCGAGGAGCCAGGATTTACCGCTGGAGCTCAATAGCCAGGCCCATGCCCATCGCTCGGCGTTCCGGGTTGGTTCCTTGCTCTGGCGGGAGCTTTGCTTTGCTCACGCCTCATCGGAAGTGGCTGTAGCCGCTGCCCGCCCCGTTCTTCCCCTCGCCCGCGCTCCAGGGGGTGCCATCGCTCCAGCCCAGCACACCCTCATCCCCCGCCACCAGTTCACCGATCCGCGTTGCACCCGGCAGGGCCGCGATCAGGGCCTCGGCCCAGGCCGGCGCCAGGGCCAGCACCAGCTCGAAATCCTCTCCGCCCCCCAGGCACCAGGTCTCGGCGTCGGGCAGGCCTGCCATGGCTGGATCAAGGGGGAGGCAGGTGCGCTCCAGCCGGGCTGCACAGCCACTGGCGCCGGCGATCACCCTCACGGCCGCCGCCAGCCCATCGCTGCTGTCGCAGCCCCCCACCCGCCAGGGCTCACCGGCCGGGCGGCAGGCGATCAGGGCCCGCACCGCGTCGAAGCGGGGCACCGGACGACGGTGGGCTGTGATCGCCCTTAGCTGAAGGCCAGGATCGAACCAGGGTTCTTCGCAGCAGGTTTCGGAATCGGACCCGGTCGCTGGGGCCGTGCGTGGCGCCTGCTCATCCGCCTCCATGGACGGGCCTTGTGATGGGACCGTCCCGGGCGTCGCGCTCGCCGGGATCGCGCCCTGCAGCAGCGCCAACCCCAGTCGGCTCAGGCCGTGGGGACCGGTGCACACCAGAAGGTCGCCGGGGCGGCCATCGCCGCGGCGGATCGCTGGCCAAGCTCTGGAGCTGGGCTCCGTTGCTGCTGCGGTCGAGCCGGCCGCCGCCGCCTGGTCCACGGCGTGTTCCCTGGCTGGATCGGCGCAGCTCGCCAGCCGTCCGATCGCGGTGATCGCCAGGATCCGTTGGGTGCCGCCGCTGCAGTCGCCTCCGAGCAGCACGCCGCCGTAGGTGTCCAGGGCCTGCCGCAGGCCGCCATACACCCCTTCCACCCAGGACCAAGGCGTTGAGGCCGGCGCCACCAGGCCCACCGTGATCCCCACCACCTCGGTGCAGCCCATCGCGGCCAGATCCGAGAGGTTGGCCGCCGCCGCCCGCCAGCCGACATCGCCCGGTTCCGTGGTGGCCTCGCTGAAGTGGATCCCCTCCACCAACACATCGGTGTTGACCACCAGCGTTGGGCCGCCTTGCGCCAGACCGTCGGGTTGTCCGGCCAGACCGGGCTCTTTCGCGCCCTCGCCGTTCAGGTTCACCAGGGCGGCGTCATCGGCGAACTGGCCCGGCGGCGCGAAGGCCCCCAGCCGGCGGATCAGCTCCCATTCGCCCAGGTCGGCAAGGGTCTGGGGCGGTGATGGTTGGGGGGGGCGCTTCCATGGTTCGGCGCCGGCCTCGTCGGGGCCGCCGTTGTGCCCTGCTGACTGGACCTCGCCGGGGTGGTGGGGGCGGCCTGTGGGTTCTTGGGGGAGATGATCTGGAGCTGTCACAGCCTCATCTGCTCGCGGCCTTCAGATCTGCCTGCAGTCCGGCCGGAGGCCTCCACCAGGTTGCCACGTCAGCTGGCTGCCCGGGCCTCAGGCGTGGGGCTTGAGGTTCTGAGCCCCGTCGATCACCTTTGCGGTGAGGATCCGGTCGTCCACGGTGAGCTCATGGAGCACATCCATGCCTTCCACCACATAACCGAAGGCGGCGTTGCGGCCGTCCACGAGGTTGAGGCCGGCGGGCGTGAGCTCGGCTTCGTAGAGGAAGAAGAAGAACTGCGACGAACCATCGTCGAGCCGCTCATCGGAATGGGCCCAGCCCAGGGTGCCGTAGGTGGCGAAAGGCAGCACCGGCTCCGCCTTGTAGCGGCCGATGTCCTCGAAGGTTTCATTATAGATCGGCTCGCTGTCGCCGCTGATCAGGATCTCCAGCGGCACTTGGCGCTCTTTGCCGGTCTTCGGATCCACGAAGCCGACCGCGTCGCCCTTGGGATCGCCGCTCTGGAGCACGTAGAAGTCCTCGGCACGGTTGAAGGGAAGGTCGTCGTAGAAATTGCGCTGCACCAGATCCACGAAGGCGCCGCCTGTGAGGGGGGCGTTGTAGCCATCGATCACGGCGGTGAGCTCGCCCTTGGTGGTGCTGATCGTGACCGTGGCCCGCCCCAGCAGCCGCGGCAGGGCGTCGAACTCAGCCGGGATCGGGAATGGGAACTCACCCACCAGCAACGCTTCGGCGGCCCCGATGCTGGTGAGAGCGGAGCGGCGGCTGCTCAGGAAGGCGTCGCGATCGCGGGCCTCGGCGGCGGCGGCCACCTCCTGAAGCTGGATCTCGAGCTGATCGAGCAGCTCACCGGCCCTGGTCTGGGCGTCCGGGGAAAAGGTGGCCAGCATCGCGGCCCGCTGGCCGGTGAGCTGCGACTGGCAGCGGGTGACCAGGGAGGCGAGTGGTTTCCAGCGCTTGGCCCGCAGGTCGTCGCTGGTGGATTCCAGACGGTGCTGCAGATCCTGCAGCTGGGGCGCCTTGATCGGCAGGGCGTTGCGCAGGATCGCCTCGGGATCCTTCACGGCGTTGCCCTGGGGCAGCTCCGCCAGGGCCGCGGACGGCGTGAGCATCAGAGCGGAACCCAGGACCAGCGCCAGGGTCAGCATCAGGCCGGTGAGACGGCGGAGAACGCCGCCACGGTCGCCGGTTTGGCCCGCTGCGCGCATGGCTGGAGAGTGCTGTGCTGATCGGACTCTGGCACAACCGCAAGGCCCTGAGGGGACGGTCTGCCGGGGGCCTCGGTAGCCAGCCGTACAATCGGCCGGATTCGAACCGCCGGGATGATCTCCAGTAACGACTTCCGCACCGGCACCTCGATCGAGATCGATGGTCAGGTCTGGCGTGTGGTCGAGTTTCTGCACGTCAAGCCCGGCAAGGGCTCGGCCTTTGTGCGCACCAAGCTCAAGGCCGTGCAGAGCGGCAACGTGGTGGAGAAGACCTTCCGGGCCGGCGAGATGCTGCCTCAGGCGGTGCTTGAGAAAGCCACCCTCCAGCACACCTATATGGAGGGCGACGACTTCGTGTTCATGGACATGGCCTCCTATGAGGAGACCCGCCTCACCGCCAAGCAGATCGGTGACCAGCGCAAGTACCTCAAGGAGGGCATGGAGGTGAGCGTGGTGTCCTGGAACGGCAAGCCCTTGGAAGTGGAGCTGCCCAATTCCGTTGTGCTTGAGATCACCCAGACCGATCCCGGTGTCAAGGGCGACACCGCCACCGGCGGCACCAAGCCCGCCATTGTCGAAACCGGTGCCCAGGTGATGGTGCCCCTGTTCATCTCGATCGGCGAGAAGATCAAGATCGACACCCGCAACGACAGCTACCTCGGCCGGGAGTCCTGATCCATGCAGCTTGATCACGACCAGCTCCAGAAACTCCTGGCCCTGCTTGGTGAGAGCGACATCCAGGAGTTTTCCCTCGAAGGGGAGGATTTCCGACTTGAGGTGCGCCGCAACCTGCCTTCTGCGGCGCCGGTCACTCTGATGCAGGCCCCGGCTGTTCAGGCCGCCCCGGCTCCACTCGCCCCAGCTGCTCCGGTTCCGTCGCCCTCTGCCCCGCCCCCAGCGGCCGCGGCCGCCCGCAGTGATCTCCAGGCGATCAGTGCGCCGATGGTCGGCACGTTCTATCGCTCCCCGGCCCCCGGCGATCCCCCCTTCGTGGAGGTGGGCAGCCGCATCACCTCCGGCCAGCCGGTGTGCATCTTGGAAGCCATGAAGCTGATGAACGAACTGGAGTCGGACATCAGCGGTGAGGTGGTCGAGATTCTGGTCGAGAACGGCACACCGGTGGAATTCGGTCAGGTGCTGATGCGGATCAAGCCGGGCTGAGCTGATCGTTTCAGGTCTGGGTTGTCGCGGTCGATGCGGTCCCCAGTTCCTGCGCCGCTGTGATCGCCGCTTCCATGCTGTCCGGCCGGGCTCTTCCCTGGCCGGCGATTGCGAAGGCCGTTCCATGGTCCGGCGAGGTGCGCAGGAAAGGCAGGCCGAGGGTGGTGTTCACGGCGGCGTCGAAGGCCAGCAGCTTCACCGGAATCAGGCCCTGGTCGTGATACAAGGCCAGGTAGCCGTCGGCTCCGTTCCCTTGGCCACGCCAGGCTGCCGCCGCCTCCAGCCAGCAGGTGTCGGGGGGCAGGGGCCCGTCCAACACCACGTTCGGATGGCGCCGACGCCAGGCCTGCAGGCAGGGCTCCAGCCATTCCACCTCCTCGCGACCGAGGTGGCCCGCCTCGCCGGCGTGGGGATTCAGCCCTGCCACCACCAGGCGTGGGTTCGCTTCAAACCGCTGACAGAACTCAAAAAGTCGATCCAGCTGGCGCTCCACGAGCGCCGGATTGAGCCGTTGCGGCACCTCGGCCAGGGGGATGTGGGTCGTGGCGAGCAGGGTGTTCAGGCGCCAGCGGCCGTGCGGGGCCCGGGCGGTGAACAGCATCGAGGCCTCCTCCACCCCGCAGAGCTCGGCGAGTCGTTCGGTCTGGCCGGGATAGCGGTGGCCTGCGTTCTGCCAGCTGGCCTTGGCGATCGGCGCCGTCACCAGCGCCCGGCAGCGGCCCTCCAGCACCAGCTCCGTGGCCCGGGTGAGCCAGGCGAAGCTGGCGGCTCCGGCCTCCGCACCGATCTGTCCTGGGGCGATCGGTTGAGCCAGGGGGAGGTCCTCCATCTCGAGATGGGCTGGATCCGCAAGGCCTCGGCAGCCAGCCGCCATCAGCAGATGGTGCTGTTCCTCCAGCCAGCGGCGACAGCCCACCAGGACCACCGGCGGTTTTCCCCGGTCCCCCCCAAGAGCCTTGAGCACGATTTCGGCGCCGATGCCGGCCGGATCTCCCAAAGCCAGGGCAAGGGGTGCAGAATTGGCTTCAAGTGGTGATTTCGATCCGCCGTTTGCCCGCGTTTTCATGATCCGTTTCCTTCTGCTGGGATTGCTGTTCATCGGAGCAGGAATCGGCTTGCAGCGTGGTTGGATCCAGCTGAACTGGAATCAGTTCTACAGCGACTTCGGCATTCCCGTTGATCATTCGGGACAACCCGATCTGTTCCGTTCGCTCGGCGACTCCCCTCACAAGAAGCAGCGCTGATAACCCTCGCGGTAAGACGGGCAAAGAAGGTGGTAGCCCAGCTCTTCCCTCAGCACCCTGCTGCTGACCCTGCGATTTTCAGACCAGAAACTACGCGCCATCGGGCTCATGCTCGCTTCGATGCTCTGCCAAGATTGAACATCCGGTAGTTTGCTGCCCAGCAGATGGGCGGCGTAGCCGAGGGTTTCGCTGGACGGACAAGGCTCGGTGTCCGCCACGATCAGGGTGTCCGGCCGTCGTTCGGCCGCAAGGGCGATGCAGTGCAGCAGTGTTCCCACGAGGTCGTCCACATGGATCCGGCAGAACACTTGGCCGGGCTTGTGAATCAGCCGGGCCTTGCCTTGGAGCAGATCCCGGAACGGGGTACGGCCGGGGCCGTAGATCGCCGGCAGCCGGAACACTTGCAGGGGCAGCCCCTGTTGCCGCCAGGCCGTTTCGCTGCGCAGCCGGGCGCGGCTGCGCTCCAGGCCGGGGGCCACCGGGGTGGTTTCATCGACCCAGCCGCCGCCGCGATCGCCGTAGACCCCCGTGGTGGAGAGATAGCCGACCCAGGCGAGGGGCAGGTCCTTGAGGATGCCGGCCAGGTGGTTCAGCACCGGGTCCTGGCCTGTGCGATCGGGTGGGATGGTGACCAGCACATGGGTGGTGCCGGCCAGCTCCTCCGGTGAGGGCAGGATGCCATTGGCGGGGTCGAAGCGGATCCAGCGCAGGCCTGCGGGTGTGTCGCCGGCGGCTGGTGGCACCTCCCGCCAGGTCAGGCTTACGGGGCATCCCAGCTGGGCCAGGGTTCTGCCGAAGTGCAGACCGCTGTAGCCGCCGCCGAGCACGAGCACACGCCCCGTTGCAGCCAGGAGGCCCGGGGGAATCGCCATCGGCGTGTTGACAGATTCCTTTGTCATGAGTACACCTGTACCAGCGTCATTTCAGCCTGTCGATGGCCGCCTCGCTTCTCTTTACCGCACGCATTCCTTCTCGCCCGCTCGTCCCCATGGCGTCCTGGGTCTCCGAAGCCCTTCCCACCGGTTCCCAGCGTGGGGCCCAGCACGCTTTGGCCCCGATGCGCTCACGCGCCGGTCGCTCAGTTCGGCCGGCGGCCAGCCCCATGGATCAGGCCCGGAGCAGCGATGCAGCAGCCCTACCGGCCGTGCCGAAGGTGCCTCTGATCCTGGCTGGTTTCCTGGTGCTGCTGGCCGTGCTTCTGGCGCCCGAGCGACCTGGCGATCAGGCGGCCATTTGCCAGCGCCAGGCCGGCGAGCTGGCCTGCCGGGTCTGGTGACGTCGAGCTCGACTTTCGCCGCGGCCTGTCCCCCGTGCCTCCTGATCCGCGGGGCTGGCCCATTCGAGCAAGCGCAGCGCGAGCCGTAGGTCACCTTCGGTCCAGGCCCTCAGGGCCATGGCTCGCCGCGGGTCATAGAAGCGCTGACGGCGGTACCAGTCGAAAGCTTCCGAATCCCCTTTCTCGCCATTGCAGGCCAGGCAGGCCGGTACACAGTTCTCGGTCACGCTCATGCCACCTCGGCTGAGCGGATGGATGTGGTCGATCGATTCGGATCGGTTGCCGCAGTAAATGCAGCTCCCCTGCGTCACACCGTGGAGGGATTGGCGCCATCGACGCGCTCGCAACTTCGGGCAGAGATCCTCAAGGAAAACCCCATCCCTGGCCTGCATGCAAGAGCCCCGGTTGCGGGCAGTTTGCCCGTGGCGCCACAGGTGTCAATGTGTTCTTCGCTGCAATTCGGATTCTTGGCGCCGCCGTTGGTCGTGCCCCTGCCGGACCCGTTGCCGGATCCGGAGCCGGTGCGTCCAGGCCGGCCGATCGTGTCGCCGGTGTCTGCTGCGATTGCGATGCGCCTTGGTCCCTCCGGGCTCATTGAGGTGGTCTCCCCTTACGACGCCGTCACCCAGGCCCAGCTGCGTACGATCCGCCCGGCCGGAAGCTGGCAGACCCGGCGACGCTGCTGGCAGTTTCCCCTCGAGGCCGCGGCCGAATTGGAGCGGCGCCTGGCCGGCCGTTTCCCCGTGAGTGAGGAGCTGGCGCAGTGGCTCGACTGGTTGCGGCAACCCCTGCCGCCCTTGCCGCCCCATCGGCAGTTGGTGGCGGCGGCGGCCCCAGCCGAACCCTTGCCCGATGGTCGCCTGCTCTTCGCCCACCAGCGCGCTGCGGTGCGCTGGTTGCTGGCCCGCCGCGGCGCCGTGCTCGCCGATGCCATGGGTCTAGGCAAGACTCTCACCGCCCTGGTGGCCGCCCGGGCCCTGGTGCGTCGGGCGGACTGCCGCATTGTGGTGGTGGCTCCGGTGGGCCTGCATCCGCACTGGCGTCAGGAGGCGGCTTCCCTGGGTCTGCGGCTGGAGCTGCACAGCTGGGCCCGGTTGCCCGTTGCTCTGCCGGAGGCCGGCACCGTGCTGATCGCCGACGAGGCTCACTACGCCCAGAACGCCGCCGCCCGGCGCACCCAGGCTTTCCTCCGCCTGGCACGCCATCCCAGGCTGCGGGCCATCTGGCTGCTCACCGGCACCCCGATGAAGAATGGCCGGCCCGTGGAATTTCTGCCGCTGCTGGAGGCGATCGGCCATCCCCTGGCCCATGACCGGCGGGCCTTTGAGGAGCGCTATTGCCAGGGCCATTGGCGGGAGCAAGGGGGAAGGCGGATCTGGCAGGCGAGCGGCGCTAGTCAGCTGGAGGAGCTGCAGCGCTTGCTGCGGCCGCTGGTGCTGCACCGCCGCAAGGACCAGTGCCTGGATCTACCGCCCAAGCAACGCGCTCTGGTGCCGGTCACCCTGACGGAGCCGGCGGCGGCCCGGTTTGAGAGCCGCCTGCAGACCTGCGTTCACGACTACCGCCATCGGGCGGGGCGCGGTGAGGTGCGCCGTGATGCGGAGGCCCTGGCCGTGCTCACCGCCCTGCGCCGCATCGGTTCGCGGGCCAAGTTGCCCCGAGCCTGCGACCTGGTGGCCGATCTTCTGGCCCGTCAGGAATCGGTGGTGGTGTTCACAGCCTTTGTGCCGTCGGCGCGGTTGCTGCATCGCGCCTTCGGCGGCGATCGGCGGGCCGTGTTGCTCACCGGCGCTGTGCCCGCCGCCCGCCGCCAGGCCTTGGTGGACCGATTTCAGAGCGGTGCCGTGCCACTGCTGATCGCCACCTACGGCACCGGGGGGCTGGGCTTCACCCTGCACCGGGCCCGCCATGTGGTGCTGGTTGAGCGCCCCTGGACTCCCGGTGATGCGGAGCAGGCTGAGGATCGCTGTCACCGCATCGGCATGGGGGCCATGCTCACGTGTCACTGGCTGCAGCTGGGTGTGGCTGACCAGTTGGTGGATGGCTTGATTGCCAGCAAGGAGGAACGGATCGTTTTGGTGCTACGCAGCCGTCAGGAACGCTGGCGCCGGGGTTCCTTACCGGTTCTGGTGCGGGAGCTGCTGGACCGCTGGTGAGGCTGCTGGTGAAGTTGTGGGTTTCGCTCCCTCTGGGTGGGCGGAGCGGCAGTCGGCCTGGCGGAGTTGCAGGTCGTGGCGCAGGATCGGGTCGAGGCGCTGGGTCGGGATTGCGCGGGCCAGTTGCACAGCCCGGGCCATGTCGCGGCAGGCGGCCTTCTCGTCGTCCGCGAGGCTGTGGAGCAGGTAGCGCTCGTTGAGGGGCAGCGGATCCTTGGGGAAGGCCGCCACCACCTTGTCGCACCGCTCCAGCGACTCCTTCAAACGATCCATCCGCACATCGCTGAGGCAGTCAGCCGGGCTGATCTGCCGTTCGGGAAGCGGTTCCTCCGCACAGGCTGTGAGCAAGCCAGGCAGCAACCCCGCCACGAGAAGGCTCAGCGCCAGCCTGCGCCGTTGCTTGTTCGGCTGGGTCTGGGAACGCCAGGCGAAGGCGGGCCCGGGAGGGATGCCCAGACGGGAGTTCAGGTGGGCGGAATGCTGGGTCGTGCCGTTCACCAGCGGGTCTGGCTGCCACCATTACCACCGACCGGTGCGACGCCGACCGGCACGGCACCGGCGGGGATGGTGCCGGGTCCGGAGCTGATCACCACGGTACGGCGCTTGGTGTAGAGATCGCCGAGGTACCGCCCGCAGTCCGGATAGGCAGCGGGGTTCTGCACCACGGCCTCGGTGATCATCACGGCGGCATGCTCCGGTGAGGTCTTGAACAGGCTGGCGCTCTGCCGCTTTACCAGGGCATAGGCGGCGGCCCAGCTCACTTCGTGGATGTTGCCGTTGGCGCGCATGAAGCAGTACACCTGCGCCCCCTTGTTGCCGGCCGCCACGGATTCGGACACCGGCGGTCCAGCCTGCACGGCAGTCTGGGCCAGGGCGCCTGGGGCGGCGGCCAGCGCCAGGGTGACGCCGAGGCCAGCTCCGGCGATCAGGGCGCTCGCCGTGCTCCCCCGGAGGCGGCGATGGGTGGGGAACAGGGCAGAGGGCATGGGGCGTGGGCCGGGCGGGTCGGGGCCAAACCTTATCGAGCCTGAGCCGCCTGTCCAGCCACCAACGCTGGGTCCGAACCGGGGCCACTCCTGCTGAGGGTCTCTAGGCCGTTCGCTATCGGGCCTCATCAACACTGTCGGCCTGGCCCCACCACGATCCGCAGCCTGCTCTCATCCGACCGGGCCATTGCTGCCGCTGGGCAACACCAGCTTCACCACCAGTGGGAGCACCAGCAGCACCGTGATCAGCCGCACCGCATGGAGAGCGGCCACCGCCGCTCCCACGCCGAATTCCGCCCCCACCAGGCTCATGCCGCTGATGCCACCCGGGGCCGCCCCCAGCAGGGCCACCACCGGGTCGACGCCCAGCAGCCGGCTGCACCACAGCCCCACCACCAGCCCGGTGAGCACCAGGGTGAGGGTGATCAGCAGGGCCGGTTTCCACAGCTGCCGCAGTTCCCCCAGGGCGGCGGCGGTGAGGCCGCTGCCGATCACCGTGCCGATGGCGATCTCCAGTGCGGTGCGGGTTCCAGCCGGCCACTGGGCTGGCTCCACCCGGCCGCTGAGGCTGAGCAGGGCGGCTCCTACTAGGGCACCGGCCAGGGGTGCCGCCGGGATGCCGGTGCCCAGGGCCACCAGCCCCCCCGTCAGACCGGCCAGGCCGATTAGCACCAGGTGCCAGGGATGCGTCATCAGGAGCGACTAGCTGGCGACAGTCTGCGCGGTGTGTTGTCATTCAGGCGAGCCGTTTCGTCGCCATGGCCTCCCCGTCGGTTTCATTCCGAATCAGCCGCAGTGCGGAAGATCTCGCCGGCACCCTTCACCTGTTGTCCCAGCGACTTGTGCGGCTGGAGCAGCGTCTGGAGGCGCTCGAGGGTCAGCGGCAGGAGGTTGAGGAGGAGGATCCGGCCCTGGTTGAAAGCCTCGGCAATGCGGAGCGACTCCTGCTGGACTGCCGCGCCCTGCTGGGGGGTGCCCTTGATGATGGCGCCCACCCATCGCCCTCCTTCGCCCCAGAGCGTGGCTGGACCGGTGCCGGGCCCAGCGATCCGGACGATGGCTTCCATGGCTTCGACGCGGTGGCCGATCTCGATGAAGAGGCCGATGACGCGATCGAGCCGGGCGATCCCGATGGTCATGAGGATGGGATCGACAGCGCCGCTGCCTGATCCACTCCCCTCTGGTCAGGGGTGGCAGAATAGAAAGAAAGTGAGCGATGGCCTACCCCTCTTCTCACGCTTCCGGTCCTTCCACCTTCCCACCGTCTTCCTTCGGGGCTGGCCATGGCCAATCCCATCCCCGCTGTCAGACCAACAGCCCCTCGGAGGGTGAACACCAGTTGGAGAAGCTGGAATTCGCTCTTGCCGTTGCGCTCACCCGTGGCGATGAGCTTCGCTCTCAGCAGTTGCGGGATGCCATCGCAGCTCTTGGAGGCAACCTTGAGGAGCCCGGCACCTGATTCGGGCGGTTGATGCAAGAGCATGATTTTTGCTTTTCACCATCTCAAGCCAGTGCACTCGCTGCGCTACCTGTGATTGGTTATCATGTACTCGAGCAAATGCATGATTCATGCCCAAGGGACTAGGTCGGCTGATTTTCAGCCTTCCAACCTTCTGTTCTGGCAATCCGCTCTGGCAATCCGCGAATGAGCGAAGCGTTCCGGTCGGATCACAGGTGGTTTGGTCCATCAAGTCTTCTGGCCTGATCGCCCTGCTTAGTCCCACGGTTGAGCTGTGTCGGTTCGCTTGATCCATTCCGTCCACAGCTTTCCCGCCGGAACAAGTCTGCATCCCATGACTGGCACGAAGCCCTTGCCTGTTTCAATCCAATCCCTCCGTCCTAACGGACGTTTAGCCGCCACGCTGCCACGATCCCATGGTTCAACGGTGGACAGTGCGGATCGGCAGATCCTGATGGCCCAAGCATCCGAGCTGCAGGAGCGCGCACGGCTCCAAGCTGAGGCGGGTGACATCGCCGCATCTGCCCAGATGATTCTTCAGGCTCTCGATTGCGAACGACGTTCCGGTGGCCTGGGCCCTCAGGTGTTGCAACTGATCAAACCTCGTTGATCCGGTCTTCATGGTCCGGCTCCTCCGGCGGTGGGGTCCCTGAGGGTGGAAGTCTCGATTCCCTCAGCAGGTCCGAGGGTTTGACATGAAAGCGCTGCTCGAAGTCGATCGTGAACAGGTTGATAGAGCGGTAGCCGCAGGCCTGCGCGATGCTCGTCACGGAGTCGCAGGGTTCCGGCTGTTGGAGGCAGCGGCGGGCCCGATCCAGCCGCATCTCCCGGATCCATTGGGTGGGCGTGCAGCCGAGTCGCTCCAGAAAGGCGTATTGGAGGGCTCGACGTGAATAGTGGCTCTGCTCTTCCAGCAGGTGCAGGCTGAGCGGCTCGTGGAGGTGGTTCTTGAGATAGGCGATCAGCTCCTCAAACCGGTCGTTCCCCTCCCGTTGGCGGGATCGCAGGCGATCGAGAGGATCTTTGCGGCGTAATTCCGGGATCACCAGGGCGGCCAGCAACCTGTAGATCAGGAGATCCAGCTCCAGCCTGGCCACCAGGCTCGCGCTCTGGTCACTGAGCTGGTTGGCGATGGTCAGCACCTGCCGCAGGCCGGCCTCTAGTTCGGAGCTGCCGCTGTTGGCATTGGCTTGCCAGGGCAGGTTGGTGTCCAGTCGCTCACGCCAGCTCTGGGGCAGCTGACGTTGTTCGGCCATGGCCAGCACCACTTTCTGCAGCCTTTGTCGCTCGATCGGCAGCATGACCAGGCTGCAGGCGCTGCTTTGACAACGCCAAGACATCCCGGGGAGTAGCAGGACGCCTTCTTCCACGCAGGTGACCTGCCGTTCCGCCTGTTCCACCTGCAGGGAACCGGCGTAGACAAGGATGAGCGTGAGGTGGGTGGGTGTGTCCACCGCCAGTCGCATCGGCGCCAGGATCGAGGCATTCCCCACCAGACTGCCAATGCAGGGATTGAAGCCGTAGTGCCACCAAGGGTCGCCGTTCGTGGCCGCCGTGAGTGAATCGATCGGCAAGACGGTCTGGATCAGGGCGAGACTGTGATCCAGCCGTTGGATCAGGCTCAGTCGCTCTTGGAACGGATTATGGAGCGTTGTTGGATCAGATTGGCGATCGGGAGAAGGGGGCTCGGTCCGGTTGAGCATGGGCCCTCGGATTAGGATTTTCTGAGGGAGTTCTCCAGCATGAAGGCGGCCAGATTGGAGAGTGATCGACCCTCCTCATCGCTGCGTTCACAGAGAGCCTGATGGGTGCTATGTGGCACGGTGATGGTGATGCGGACCGGCTTTCGAAAAGCCGAATAAATGTCTCGTTGTTCCACGGCTCTCTCCGGAGTGCTTTGACGTCAACCTACTGCGCTAGTGCTGTGCTTTTGGTTCATTTGCAAGCACGGTCCGGCAAATGTGCGTCATCCTGACCTTGCTGCGCGGCCTGGGCCGCTGAATCTGAAGATGCATTGTGCTGGAATGTTGCGAAGGGCGAGTGGCGCTTGCAAGCCTGTGAACTCTGGGCCGCTAGCCGTAAAGAAATGGGCCTGCCGTGTCGGCCCAAATTGTTGAATTTTGCACGGCAATCGAGTAGACTCTACTCAGCTAATGTTGGGCGGTGCATCATGGCCGTGTCGCCGCCAGGTCAAGTGCCTGATCCTGGTTCTCCTCCGGTGTCGGATTCGGATTCGGATTCGGAGGCGGATTCCCATCCTGGGCGGAGCCCAGGTTTCGACCCGTCCGCGTCGCGACTCCGCCACGTGGTGGGCATCGGCGCGTCAGCCGGGGGTCTTGAGGCGTTGACGCAGCTGGTGGGGCAGCTCACCCCCGCCGGTTTGGTGAGCTACGTGGTGGCCCAGCATCTCGCGCCCGACCATCCCAGCCGGCTCGTCGATCTCCTGGCCCATGCCACCACCCTTCCCGTGGTTGCCGCGGTGGACGGGGAACGCCTGCGGTCCGGCGTGATCGTGGTGGTTCCCCCCAACCGTGATCTGCGTCTGGAGGGGGACCGGCTGCGGCTCCTGGATCCCCAGCCCCGCTTTGCGCCAAGCCCCTGCATCGATCTGCTGTTCGATTCGATCGCCGAGCACTGGGGCGACAGTGGTGTGGCGGTGATGCTGTCCGGCACCGGTTCCGATGGGGCCCGTGGGCTGCTGGCGGTGCGTGCCTGTGGCGGACTCACCCTGGTGCAGAACCCGGAAACCGCCCGATTTGATGGCATGCCCCGGTCCGCCATTCACCTCGGTGGCGCCGACCTGGTGCTCGATGCCGCGGCGATCGGCCAACTGCTCGCCAGCCGGATCGCCGTGGGTGGCGACTGGGTGGCGGCGGCCGTTCCGCAAGAGCCGGCTTCCTTGGCACCGATTCTGCCCGCGCTGCTACAGGCCACTGGCATCGATTTCAGCCAGTACAAGGATTCCACCCTGCAGCGTCAGCTGCGGCGGCGGATGGCGATCCGCCAGCTCACGGATCCGGAGGCCTATCAGGCCCTGCTGCAGAAGGATCCCGAGGAGTCCGCGGCCCTGGTGCGCAACCTCCTGGTCACGGTCACCGCCTTCTTCCGCGACCCCCTCGCCTTCAAGGCCCTGACCGAGCGGCTGCTGGAGGATCTGGCACCGGTCCGCGATTCCCGCTGTCTGCGGGTCTGGGTGCCGGGTTGTGCCACCGGCGAGGAGGTCTACACCATCGCCATGGTGGTGAGCGCCATGCTGGGTCACCCGGCCGATCTGGCGGCGCGTCTGCGCATCTTCGCCACCGACCTGGACGAGGGCAGCCTGGCGATCGCCCGCCGGGCCGTGTATCCCCTCTCCGCCGCCGAAGCGATTCCGCCAGATCTTCGGGCCCGCTTCGTGACCGTGGGACCCACGGAGATCGAGATCGCCAAGGTCCTGCGCAATTGCGCCGTCTTTGCTCGCCACAACGTGGGGGAAGACCCGCCCTTCCCCAACCTTGATCTGATCTCCTGTCGCAACACCCTCATCTATTTCAGGTCCGCTCTGCACGATCGGGTGCTGGACCTGTTCCGATTCGCCCTGCAGCCCGGTGGGCTGCTGCTGCTGGGCAGTTCCGAGAGCCTCGGCCCCAGCACCCAGGGCTTTGCCCCGGCCGATGCCGCCCAGCACCTCTATGTGCGCACGCCTGAGCCCCGTCCCCCGGGTCGGCCCGTCGGACTTTCGGTTCTGCGGCCGCTGCCACCGGGTCGGCAGGAGGCCCGGGCGTCTCGCTTCCACGAGGCCGTGCCCGAACAGCACCTTGCCCTGCTGGAGGCCCTGGTGCGCTCTCTGGCCAGGCCATCGCTGGTGCTGGATGAACACCATGATCTGATCCTGGTGATCGGCGATGTCTCCCCCTTCTGCCGCATTCCGGAGGGCCGGATCACCACCGCCGCCGGCGCGCTGCTGCGGCCGGAGCTGCTGGCGGAGGCCCGGGCCCTGTTCCTGCTGGTCCGTGCCGAAGGGGAGGCGGTTCGCAGCCGTCCGCTCACCCTTGAGGAGGGTGGACCAGGCCTGCATCTTGAGGCCCGTCCCGTTGTGCTGGGTGAGCGTTCCCTGCTGCTGCTTTCTTTTGTGGTGCAGGCCGCTGATGCAGGGCAGCTCGATTCGGCCGGCCTGGTTCCTCCCCTGGTGGTGGGGGATCGGGATGGCAGCTTCGATGCGGCGATCGAGCGACTGGAGCGGGAACTCCTGCTCAGCCAGGACGATCTGCGGCGCTCCCTGGCCGAACTGGAACAGGCCAACGAGGAGCTGGAGGCGTCCTCCGAGGAACTGCAGGCGTCTTCCGAGGAATTGCAGTCGTCGAATGAGGAGCTGGAGGCCTCCAATGAGGAGCTGCAGGCTTCCAATGATGAACTGGCCAACCTGAATCAGAAGCTGCGTAGTCGCGGCGAGGAGCTCGAACGGCTCAACACCGAGCTGGAGAACATCCAGATCTCGCTCAGCCAGGGGATGGTGATCGTGGATGAGCAGCTCCGCATCCGTCGCTTCTCCCCCCTGGCGGTGCGGGTGTTCGGCTTGCTCGACGACGACATCGGCCAGCCCCTGCTGCGGGTGCCGACCACGGTGCCCCTGCCCGGGCTGCCCGAGGCGCTGCGGGCGGTGCTGGCCGGCGAGCAGCCCCGCCGGGGTTTCGAGGCCTCCAGCGGGGAGGTGGCCTATCTGGTCCAGGTGCTCCCCTACCTCGAGCGCGATGGTCGCCGCTGCGGCGCGATCGTCACCCTCACGGAGGTGTCGGAGCTGGTGGCCCTGCGCCGGGTGGCGGAGGCTTCCCTGGCCGAATTCGCCAGCCTTGCCGATGCCCTGCAGGAGGTGGTGTGGAAGCGGGATCGATCGATGCAGCAGCTGCTGTACGGCAGCCAGAGGATCCGGGCCCTCACTGGCTGGACGTCGGCCGAGCTGGGGGATCAGCCGGGCCGGCTGGACGCTCTGGTGCACCCGGAGGATCGGCAGCGTCTGGTCGAGAGCCGGGATCTGGCCGGTGGTGCCTGGTCGGTGGAGTACCGGCTGATCAGTCGGGAGGGGATTTGCCGCTGGGTGCGGGAGTCAGCCCGGGTGCTGGAGGAAGGGGATGGCAGCACCGTGGTGGGCACCCTCACGGACATCACGGAGCTCCGGGAGTTGCAGGAGCAGAGCCGGGATCTTCAGGCCGTGTTCGCTTCGCTGTTCCAGGCCGATCGCTGGGGGGTGGCGGTGTTCGACGACCAGGGGCGGCTGGTGATGGCCAATGCCCGTTTCTGCGCCCTGGTGGGGATGGCTTCCACCGCCATCGTGGGGGTGGCCTGCGCACAGCTGGAGCCTGAGTCGTCCCAGGGGCTTTGCGCCGCCCTGCAGGAGGCGTTGGTCGTGGGGGCACCGGTCGTGGCGCGGCGGCTGGCGCTGCTCAGCCAGGGGGGAGATGTGGTGGAGGTGGAGGCGGAGATCCGTGCGGTGGCCAGCGAGGACGCATCGGCCCGGGCGGTGCTGATCGTTCAGCCGGGCGGTGCCTCGGTGCCGCAGAGTTTGTCCCAGACGGTGAAGTAAAGGCCGAAGTTGTGGCCCGGCCGCCGGTGATGCAGCCCATGGTGGGCGGGCCCGATCAGCCCCCGCCCCAGCCAGCGCAGTGGACTCTGCCCCTGGGGTGCGAGTGCATCGAGGTGGTTCAGCACCGCCCAGGCGCTCATGGTGAGCAGCAGGGCCAGCAGCGTGGCGGGCTGCAGGGGAATCAGGAACACCACCCCCACCAGGAAACCGCTCTGCAGCACAGCCTCACCCGGATCGAACGCGAAGGTGGTCCAGCTGGTGGGATGGCGGCTGTGGTGGTGGCCCCGATGCAGCCAGCGGTAGAGGTGGCGGTGGTGCAGCAGCCGATGCACGCCATAGAACACACCGTCCTGCAGCAGCAGCACAGCCCCGAATCCCAGAGGCGCCATCCACCAGGGCGCCGCACCATGGATCAAACGGGTGTACCCCAGCGCATCGGCCTGAATCACCACCGCTCCGCCGGCGGCGAACACCCAGCTCGATCCCAGGGAAAGGGCAATGTCGTGCCCACTGGGTCTGCGGCTCGGGCCCTCCTGTGCCCCATCAGTGCATGTCGGTCCGGAAGCACAACGTGTCAGGGCTCTGGCCAGGGGTGGCAGCAGGGCCGTGAGCAGCAGGGTGCGGGCCACGAGGATGGCCTCCAGGCCCACCGTGAGCCACACCATCGCCCGGATCATCGCTTCGGTGCTTCCCTGCGATTGTGGTGACGCTGGAGATGGCCGCGCGGTGTGGCCGGGCATTGTTGCCGTATCGGCACCGTTGCGGCCGCGGCCTGCGTCGACCACGCCCCAGCCCCGCACCGGCTTTGAAGGATCGGCCGGGGGGTCCATAGGTTTGAAAGGCGGCTCCCCGTTGCGCGGAATCCCATGACCGCCCATCGCCGCTACAACCTTCCCGATCTGAGCCCGAAGGACTACAGCCTTTATCGGGTGATCTGCATGGAACTGGAAAGCCTGCAGCGCGAGATCCTGATCGAGGGGATGGTCGGCACCGATCTGGTTGCCCTCGCCACCGCCATGCAGGACCGGAGGCTACTGGTGGAGTGGTTGCGGGAACTCCAGTACCCACCCGCATCCCGTTACAACGATTGCGGCATCACCGAAGATGTGGAAGACGAGCTGTTGCGGGAGTCGGCCTGAGGGCTGGAGGAATTCCGCATCCTGCCCGCGGCCGTAGCCGTTGCTGCACGCGCCGTCCCGTCGGCGGGTCTAGGCCAGGCAGCATGAGCCGCGACACCTTTTTCCTCGAACTCAACCCGCCGACTGAGGCCTTTCGCGGTTGCCCCCATGTGGTGATCGTGGGCGGTGGGTTCGCCGGGCTGAAGGCCTGCCACACCCTGGCCGGCAAGCCGGTGCGCGTCACCCTGATCGACAAGCGCAACTTCAACCTGTTTCAGCCTTTGCTGTATCAGGTGGCCTCCGGCCTGGTCAGTGAGGCGGATGTGGCTTCTCCGTTGCGCCAGATGGTCGGCCAGGCCCCCAATATCCAGATCCTGCTGGGCGAGGTGGTGGCCATTGATCCCGAGGCCCGCCAGGTGGAGTTCCATGGCCAGCGCCTGGGCTACGACCACCTGATCCTGGCCAGCGGCTCAGGCAGCAGTTATTTCGGCCATGAAGAGTGGCGCCCCCTGGCTCCACCGATGAAGATCCTCGAGCACGCCGAGGAGATCCGCCGCCGCCTGCTGATGGCGCTGGAGGAAGCCGAGCAGACCCGGGATTTGGAACGTCGTCGCTTTCTCCAGAGCGCCGTGGTGGTGGGGGCGGGTCCGGCCGGCTGTGAACTGGCCGGATCGCTGATCGAGCTGATGCAGCGCTCGGTGCGCCGGGATTTCAAGCAGCTCGATCCTGCCGATTGCCGCGTGGTGCTGGTGGATGCAGTGGATCGGGTGCTGCCCACCATGCATCCCGATCTCTCGGCCGATGCGGCCCGCTATCTGCACAGCCAGGGGGTCGAGCTGCGGCTTGGAGCCATGGTGCAGGGGATCGAGGCCGGCAGGGTGTTGCTGCGCAGCACGCTCCAGCCGGAAGCGGTGCCGGTCACCGGCTCGGGTTCAGCCTCCAGCTCCGGGGCCGCTGCCGGCACCGGCTCTGCAGGAGGCGACCCTGCCACGGCCGCGTCGTCGACCACTCCTGAGGCCCTGCCACCCCCCAGCCTTGAGGCCGCCACCATCTGCTGGACCGCCGGCGTGCGGGCCTCCCGGCTGGGGAGACTCCTGGCGGAGAGCTGTGGCTGCGCCGTCGATCGCGGCGGCCGCGTGGTGGTGAACCCTGATTTCTCGGTGCCCGGCCATCCTGAGATCCGTGTGGTGGGCGATCTGGCCTGTTATGCCCACACCCTGGAAGGCATCCCTCTGCCCGGCATGGCCGGTCCGGCGGTGCAGGCCGGTGGATGGGTGGCGGAACACATCCTGGCCACCCTGGCGGAACGAGAGCAGCCGGCCTTCCGTTGGCTGGATCTGGGCAGCATGGCGGTGATCGGTCCCTGGTATGCCGTGGCGGATCTGCGCGGTCTGCGGGTCACGGGATTGGTGGGCTGGGTGCTGTGGGCCCTGGCCCACCTGGCTTTCATCCCCGACACCGAGAACCGCATCGCCTTGTTCAGCAAGTGGATGTGGCAGATCGCCACACGCCAGCGCACGGCGCTGCTGATCACCGGCCGCCCCGATCAGCACCTGGGGGTGGATGTGGGTCTGGTGCGATCGGAGCGAGGTGGCGCCGGCCCTCCCGAAGAGGAGCGAGCCGCCTGATTCAGCCCTCCAGAACGTCGGCGTGGAGAAGATCCATGGCGGCCAGCACGGGGGTGGTTTCGGCCTCGCTCAGCTCAAGGGTGATGGCCAGGCTGGTGAGAATGTTGCGCTCATCGTCTTGCAGGGGGCCGTCGGAGCGCATGATCTCGGCGGCCACGGCATAGGCCGTGGCCCGCTGGCGGGGGTTGAGTTGCTCGGCCGCTTCCACCATCAGGTGCTGGGGCCCTACCCGTCGCAGTTCGGCAAGCAGCCCATCCATCAGGGCCACCATCGTTTTCTGACCGTAGTGCTGATAAGGCTTGCGGTAGTCGAGCGAATGGCGCAGGGCCCGGGAGCCGGCCATGGTGAGCACCCCATCCCAGGACACGGCGGCTAGGGCGATGGCGGCAAAGGCGGTGGCAGAGTCCATGGTGAGGGGGGCGCAGTCGGCGGCAGTGGCACCGGCAGCGCTGGTTGCGGGCGCGGGGTTGAAGGGCAGGGTGCTCACCATGGTTGGCGCGGGGCTTTGATTGTTCACAGCATTGATCGCGCCCCTGCGCCCCGTGGTAGCCGATCCGACCGCCCCGCACAGCTGAGGATTCGTACCTACTTGGTACGGGATGGGGCGATTGGCTCGGTCGCCTCCAGCAGCGGAAAACGCAGGATGATCTCGGCGCCACCCAGGGCGTCGGAGCGGCCGAGCTGAACGCTGCCGCGATGGTTTTCCACCGTGGCTCCCACCAGGTAGAGCCCCAGTCCCATGCCCGTGGTCTTGGTGGTGGCCCAGGGTTGTTCGCCGATGGGGCCAGAGGGCAGCAACGGCTCCGGCAGGCCGGGCCCACTGTCGGACACCTTCAGCTCCACCTCCTGCCGCAGCTCCCGGATCTCCACCGCCAGCCGCCGCTCAGCGGGTCGTTGATCCGCCAGGGCTGCCAGGGCGTTGCGCAGCAGGTTGGTGACGGCCACCTGCAGCTGGGCGGCATCGCCATGCAGCAGGGCCCTGCTGGTGTCCAGGCCGCGGCAGGACAGCTGCACGCTCGCCGCGGCCAGGGGCCGGCGCAGGTAGGCGAGAGCCGAGTTGGCGACCTCCGCCAGGCAGATAGGAGCCTGTTCGCTTTCGACGCTGCGCAGCAGCATGCGCATCTTCTCGATCAGGTCCACCACTCGCTTCGATTCCTCCCGCAGCACCTGCAGCATTGGCAGGGCCGCCGCCAGGTCAGCGCTCGCCCCGGCCTGGCCGATCAGCTGGTCGCTGATCAGGCTGAGGCTGCTGAGCGGTTGGTTGATCTCATGGGCCACCACCGCCGCCGTGAGGCTGGTGCGGAGCTTGCGGCGCAGGGTCTGCTGCTGGAGATCGAGGGCCTGGCGTGAGCGCCTCAGCTCCCGCTGCTGTTGGCGCAGCCTGATCAACAGAGCCAGCGCCCACAGCAGGCTGCAGACCGCCACGGCGACGCTGATCGCCAGTGCCGCCTCAGTGGCCATGGCTCTGAAGAACCGCCAGCCGCACCAGCTCGGAGCCGGAGGCATCGAGCTTCACGCGCAGGTTGCGGCGGTGGGTTTCCACCGTGCCCAGGGCCAGGCCCAGGGTCTGGGCGATCGCCTTGCTGCTGCAGCCCTGGCCGATCAGGGCCAGCACCTGCTGTTCCCGGTCCGTGAGCTCTGTCCGCCGCCCCGGGGGGGATGGGTCTGCACCGGCGGTGCTGGCACGGAGCGTGAGCAACTGGCCGATCTCCTGCCTCAGGGCGCTGAAGGCGCAGGTCTTGTCCACCACGGCATAGAGACACGGCTCCAGCTCTCTGGGGCACACAAAGCTGCTGGCCTGACCCGACAGCACGATCACCCGGGCCTCGGGTCGTTGCTGTTGCAGGGCCTCGGCCACCACCAGACCCGGCTGGTCGGGCAGGCTGAGGTCGAGAATCAGCAGATCCGGATCGGTGCTCTTCACCGCGGCGATCGCTTCAGCGGCCGTGCGGGCGGTGGCGGTCACTTGGAGTCCTGCCATGCCTTGCAGCAGCGGCAGCAGAAGATCCTGAAACATCAGGTGATCTTCGACCAGCACGCACTTCAGGCTGTCCATGGCTGCCCGGCCTCAGGCTTCAGGACGATCAACAGGGCAAGCATCGTGGCGAGGCCGGTCTGCAGCACGGCATGGCGTGGCGCCAGCATCGCACCGGGCCTTGCAGCTGTTTCGCTGCAGCCTCTCGACCTCCGCACAGAAGCTTGGAATTTGTCTATTTTGGCTCAGATTTTTCTGATTGACCTCATTAATTTACGGGCAAGATTTACCGGCAACGCCTGATCGGCTGATCGCTCTGAATCTTTGATCGGCCATGGCTAACCCCTTCGCCTTGCGACTGCTTCTGCTCTCCATCCTGGTGGGCGCATTCGCGCTCGGCGGAGACTGCGGTAGGTGGAAGCCCTATCGCTTGAAGCGGGTTGAGCCTTCCCCGGAAGATATCCCCTCCCTAAGGGAGATCATGCATCGCAAGATATGGCCCGCCTGGGCGGCAACTTGTGATCGCATTCGTCCAGATTGCAGTCGTGAGTGGCAGGAGAAGGTGGGGCCTTTCGCGGCGATTGATTCATCCTCTCCCTGATATGGAAGGGGGCAGCATGATGCAAAACAAGCGATTTCGTTTAAATCCGGGCTCGGACTCCACGTTCGCCGTGCCCATGCAGAGCATGGGCTTGCTGTCCACCTTGATCTTCCTGGCCAATTGCACATTCGAAGTGTTTGTGGTCAACGACCTTTACGGCGAGCAGCACGGGTTGATCGCGCTGTTGCTGGTGATTCTCTGCGTCTGGGCGATGGCTGAAGTTGCCGTGCTGCAACGCAGGAAGCTTGCTCTTCCCCTGGCCTCATTGCAGCTGGTGCTGGGGTTGCAGTTGGGGGTTGTTCTGGTGCGCCATGGCGTCAACCTGCTCAGTTCTCCGCCGGTCGTGAACGCCTTTGGCACGGCCAGCCGTCCGCAGTTCGGCATGGCGATCAGCTTCGCTCCTGCCTACCTGCTGCTGTTTCTTGCCATCAGCAAGCTGATCATCGATGTGTTCATCCATGCCGAGCAGCGTCGGGCCAACCTGCTTCAAGCCCAGAGGGATGCCCTGGAGTTGGCCCGCCAGGATCTTCGCGATGCCCGCGATGCGGCCGAGGCGGCCAACCTGGCCCTGCTGGCCGCCAATGCCCGTCTGCATGGTCAGGCCACCACTGATCCGCTCACCGGCCTGTCCAACCGACGGCATTTCGAGGCAGCCTTGGCCGATCAGGTTGACCTCACCCGTCGCTTTCAGGAGCCCCTTTCCCTGCTGCTTGTGGACATCGACCACTTCAAAACCATCAACGACCGTTTCGGTAACCAGTGCGGCGATCTGGTGCTGGTGGAGTTGGCGCGGCTGCTCAAGGCCAGTCTGCGCAAGCCCGATCTGCTGGCCCGCTGGGGTGGAGATGAATTCATCGTGATGCTTCCCCACACCAGCGCCGAGGAGGCGCTGGAGCTGGCGCGGCAGCTCTGTGGCGCCATGGCGGTGCACGTCTTTCCGGCGGTCCAGGTCGTTACCGGGAGCATCGGTGTGGCGGCCTGGCAGGCCGGAGAAACGCTGGAGCAGTGGTTTGCCAGGGTCGATAAGGTGCTGTATGTCGCTAAGGCAGCCGGCCGTAATGCGGCCAAGTTGAGCGCGTCATGAGCGAGATCCCCTTGATGTCCGAGGCTCCGGCCGGGTTCCAGGTTCCTGCAGCCCCGCGGACCATTGAGGGTTTGGTGCCTCCCAGGCCGGCCGTTATGGCCTTCCACTGGCTGGCCCGGAACGATGGTCGAACAGAATTTCCCTGGGTGGGGTCGGGATGCCGTGAGCTCCTGGGGCTGGAGGCCGCGGCCCTGATGGCCGATCCCGCCTTGTTCTGGGAGCGTGTCCATCCGGAGGATCGAACCCCGCTCAAGCTCGCCGAGCTGAAGGCCCGCCGGCAGGGAAGCACCCTTCATCACGTGTGCCGGCTCCTGGTTCCGGAAGGGGACTGCAGGCTGATCGCGATCGTGGCATCCCCGATCAGCCCGGATGGCGTCCTCTGGCATGCCCTGGCGCAGGACATCAGTGAGCAGCAACGTCGCATCGACGAACTGGAGGACCTGCGGCAGGCCTTGGAGCGGCAGGAGTGCCAGTTGCAGCAGAAAGCCCGTCTGCTGGCGGAGGCCCATGCCGCCATCGTTCGCCTCAGCACCACTGATGCGCTCACCGGCCTGCCCAACCGGCTCCATTTCGAGCAGAGCCTGTTGCGGGCCGTGGGTCTGGCCCAGCGCCAGGGGCGGCCCCTCACGCTGTTGCGATTCGACCTCCGCGGACTTCGCCAGCTCAATCGCCGTTGGGGCACCCTGGCTGGTGATCGGGCCATCCGCAGATTTGCGGGCGTGCTGGCCCATGGCCTCAGCCAGGAGCACAGCGCCGCCCGCCTCGGCGCCGGGAATTCGCGCTGCTGTTTCCTGATGTGGACCTCAGCGATAGTCAAGTGTTGCGGAAGAGCCTGGTGGAAGCCTGGGAGGAGGCTCAGGCCCTTGATGGCGTGGGCCTTCGGCTGGCGATCGGTTCGGCCGGATGCCTGGCCGATGACAGCCCCGACAGCCTGCTCAGACGAGCCGATGAACAACTTGGCTGATTTGGTGCCTTGATTGCGTGGTCTGGATTAAGTGAGAAGCGGGTGACCGGATTCGAACCGGCGACGTTCAGCTTGGGAAGCTGACATTCTACCACTGAATTACACCCGCATTGATGCGATCGCGCTGCTTTTGTATTGCATACTCCTTAAAGAAGGCGTGATCGAGATGGCTCGATCCAGTCTTTTTGGTGGGAGTGGTCGGTAGCGGTTCCGGGTTGAACCCGCTTCCTGGTGGTGACCGACTGAACCCTAGCAAGCTCAGCCGGCACCAATCCCAAGGCTTCCTCAGCCCTTGGCCAGTTCGGCGGCGGCGGCGGCCACACCGGCGCCGGTGGGTACCTTGCCCAGGCCTAGGTCCTGCAGGGTGGCCTCGATCGCCGCCACCGCTGTGAGGATGTCCCGGTCGCAGACGAAACCGAGGTGGCCGATGCGGAACACATGGCCCTTGAGGTGGTCCTGGCCGCCGGCCAGCAGGATGTCGAAGCGGTTCTTCACTTCCTTGCGCAGGGTTTCCGCATCGATGCCCTCCGGGGCCACGGCGGTGATCGCCGGGCTGCCGTGGCCTTCGGCGGCATAGAGGGGCAGGCCGATCGCTTTCATGGCGGCGCTGGTGGCGCGCTGGTGGCGGGCGTGGCGGGCGAAGATCGCCTTGAGCCCTTCCTTCTCCATCATTTCCAGGGCCGCCTCAAGGGCGAAGTAGAGGTTGATGGCGGGTGTGAACGGGTTGCTGTTGTCCGCGGCTGATTTGCGGTACTTGCCGAGATCCAGATAGAACTTCGGCAGGTCGGAGTGTTCGTAGGCCTTCCAGGCTCTCTCACCCATGGCTACGAAGCTGAGCCCCGGCGGCATCATGTACCCCTTCTGGGAGCCGGAGCCGATCACATCCACGCCCCAGTCGTCCATCGGCACATCGGTGGCGCCGAGGCTGGTCACGCAGTCGGCGATGGTGAGGGCGGTGCCGTGGGCCCGCACGTGGGCGGCGATGGTCTGCAGGTCGTTGATCACCCCGGTGGAGGTTTCCGAGTGGGTGAGGATCACGCCCTTGATCGCCTTTGCGGTGTCGGCCTCGAGCGCCTCCCGGAAGGTCTCGGGATCGAGGGGCTGGCCCCAATCGGCCTTGATCACCTGCACATCCAGCCCGTAGGCCTTGGCCACCTTCACCCAGCGTTCGCCGAACTTGCCGTTGTCGCCGCAGAGCACCTTGTCGCCGCGGCTGAGGGTGTTCACGATGCCGGCTTCCATGGCGGCGGTGCCGCTGCCGGTGATTACCAGCACCTCATGCTTGGTCTGATGCAGCCACTGCAGCTGCTCGGTGGTGCGCTTGACGATCTTCTGGAAATCGGCGCTGCGGTGGCCGATCGGATGGCGGCCCAACGCCTGCAGCACGGTTTCCGGCACCGGGGTGGGGCCGGGGATCATCAGGGTGAGTTTGTCCTGCATGGAAGGCGGGGCGTCGCGGACGCGTAGGGGTGGCGCCGAAGTGGGCGTGGCTGAAGGTTGCGGCGCCGGCTGGGCACGCAATCGACCACCATAAAAAACGATGTTCCCTGGGCCCTGCAGTCCTGGCCCATCGATGCCCCGTTCCGTTCCTCCCCCGTGCCCGGAGTTCCCTGCTATCACTGCGCCCGCTCCGGCCCGGCCCGTGGTGTGCAACCCAGGCCTGGTGATGGCGGTAGCGGCCGCTTCGGTGATGGCTCCCATGGCTGACGCGACCCCAGCGCTCCGGGGCTACACCCTGCCGGTGTGGGTGGCGGCGGCCGCCCGAGCGGCCCTCGGGGCGCTGTTGGGGGAGCCCGTGGCTCCGGCGGTGGCTCTCAAGCTGCTGGAGCCCCCGGGAGTGGAGGCTGTGCCTGTTGAAGCCGCGGCGCTGCTGGGGAATGGCTGGGCCCTGGGCCAGGCCCGCTGTGATCCGGGCGAGGGCCTTGATCTCACCCGCGGCCTTGTGGTGTGGGTGCTGGTGCGTTGGTGGGAGGCTCAGGGCGGATCTGCGGTGGAATCGACGGCTGGATCCACGACCGGGTTCCGCTCTGGATCCATGGTCGAATTCCCGGCCGGCCCATCGCCGGAATCGCTGCCGCCGCAGGTGTCTTCCGCTGCTGCGGCCTCGGTGACCCCAGCCCCAGCGGCGCTTGAACCCGGCTCGGAGGACTGGCTGCTGTTCGAGGCGGGCGAGGGCGTCGGCATCCATGCCGCCAGTGGGGAAGCCTGTCTTTCGGACTACGCCCGCCGCCTGCTGGCGGCCAACCTCAGGCCCCTGGTGCCCTCTGGCCAGGGCTTGCAGCTGCGGGTGGTGCTGCCGGCCGGCCGGGCTCTGGCGGAGCGCACCAGCAATGCCGCTTTCGGGGTGGTGGAGGGATTGGCCTTGATCGGCACCCGCGCCGCCGTGCAGGCCGGCGCTTCACCGGACCAGCTGGAGGCCACCCTGGATGTCCTGCGGGAGCGCGCTGGTGCCTCTGGGTTCCAGGGTGATCTGGTGCTCGTGATCGGCGAGAACGGCCTCGATCTGGCGCCACGGCTCGGACTCCCCCCGCAGCTCCTGCTGAAGGCCGGCAACTGGATCGGCCCGGTGCTGGTGGCGGCGGCCGAGGCGGGCGTGCGCCGCCTGTTGCTGTTCGGCTACCAGGGCAAGTTGATCAAGCTGGCGGCGGGCATCTTTCATACCCACCACCATCTGGCCGATGGTCGCGCCGAGGTGCTCACCGCCTTCGCCGCCCTGGAGGGTCTCGCCGGCGAGGCCCTCGCTTCCCTGCATGCCGCCCCCACGGTGGAGGCCGCCCTGGCGGAGCTGGAGGCCGCCGACCCGGCCCTGACCCAGCGGCTGCGGGACCGGCTGGCGGCCGCGGTGGAGAGCCGTAGCGCCGCCTACCTGGCCCGCCACGGGGGCAGCTCCCTGGCAGTGGGGGCGGTGCTGTTTGATCGCGGGCGCCAGGTGTGTGCCCAGGGGCCGCTGGGGGGAGGGTTGATGCAGGAGCTCATCGTTGCGGCTGAGGCTGCTGTTGAGGTTGCGGCTGCGGTTGAGCTGTCTTAGGGGTTGCTGGTGCCGTTGCAGGGTTCAGTTCGAGGCAGGTTTGGGGGGTGGCTCAGGCCAACGGCGGCACGTCGTTGGCCTGGCGGGCTTCAGTCAGCCTCCTGGGCCGAGGCGGTTGGGACGCTACTGGTAGCGGGGGGATTGGCCTGGCTGAAGCCTCTTCAACATAAGTTGATTTGGTCTGATGAGTTGCGGTCTGGCGAGGAGTGCGGAAGGCACCGCAGCCCAAACCATGCGTCAGCGTGGTTTGCCCCGAAAGGCTTCAGTGCGGCTTCCAATAGGCACCGCCGATCGTCTTCGAGCTTGGTCGCTTTGATCGGTCAAATCCCCGATCGTTGCCGACACTGCATTGCCAATCGCCAGCCAGGTTGGGCGTCAGGGCTTTACCCGTTGGCGGCGATCCTCTGGGTCGGCAGGAGGCGGATCCGTTCTGCAACGGCGGCGGCCCGATCGGCCTCGCTTCAATGCGCCTTAGCAGTTAGTTGTTCCAGCCGCGCTTTGGTGGCAGAATTCATGCCGATCGACTTGCCATGAATTTGTCTGAATAGGTATGGCTATTCTGGTTCTAGTCGCAAGGGGCTGTAGCCGTTCCATTCAGGTTGGCATCATGTCGGGGGCAGCTGCCCAGGACAAAATCTCCAGCGTTGATTCGATCATGGCCGTTTCAGTTTTCGGCCTATAAGGTGATTTGTAAGGCGCGAGAATATTGTGCTACAATTGATTTTTATCTGATTAAGCGGTGGTCGTCAAGCAGGGCCTTAAGGAAGCTCTGGGCAATCGGGGCCTGAGCGGGCCGTAGTGATCATTCATGCTGATTTGTCCGTGATTTACTCCCGTTGCTGCCCAATGTTGGCTTTGTGGGCTCATTCCCAGCCTTCTGGGACT
>Ga0114973_10000409_pt1 | contig 32395 bp, 28 predicted proteins | sample M_140807_MF_Meta_FD_87025 | JGI IMG/M metagenome (GOLD analysis project Ga0114973, IMG submission 87025) | Freshwater microbial communities from Lake Montjoie, Canada to study carbon cycling - M_140807_MF_MetaG | ecosystem: Environmental > Aquatic > Freshwater > Lake | place: Lake Montjoie... | reverse complement strand
TTCGTCTAGGGGTATTTTGGCGAGATTATTGGGTGGTAGCACCAATGCGGGTACGGGGACGGCCGGTAGAGGGGGGTTCATAGTATCCAGAGGACGATTCGATTGGATCAACTGTAAAGGCTCGGACACTGTTGTCGATACGGAAGGCGTAGACGGTCCATTTACTTTCACAGGTTGGATCGATACGTAAGTTTCTGAAGGTTTCACGGGTTCAGTTGGTATGGTCGGTTCATTGACTTTCACAGGTTCAGTAGGTTTGGTCGGAACGAAAGGTACGTAAGGGTTCGCGGGTTCAGTTGGTATGTAAGTATCGGAAGGTTCATTCACTTTCACGGGTTCTGTCGCATCGGTCGGTACTTTCGTCTCGGTAGGAACGATAGGCACTTTCGCATCAATGGGCCCGGTGGATACAACAATAGGTTCTTTCGCAATGGCAGATTCAGTAGGTTTCGCTTCAGCTTGCACTTCGTCGTCTTCGTCACACCGTTTTTTATAATCCGCTTCGTATTCGGGTATATCGGCCAAAAAAGAATATGCATTGCTGATCTTTTGAAATGTCTCTTTGTCTCCGCCCTTATCGGGGTGATATTTCGCAGCCAACTTAAAATATTGTTTCTTCACCTCTCTAATGTCCGCATCCCGGTTCACCCCTAAAATTTTGGCACTTTCCTCCTTGTTCTTATCAATATTAATGGTCAAACTATCGTTACAATCTATGCTCATTGATATTAAAAACAATATAGTTATAGTATCTGGAGAACTTTTACATGGCCACCCTACTCTAAACCGACGAATGTCGGTAACGTAGACGAATGGTTTCATTCGTGTAAATCGTCGTCGTCATAAATATCGTGAACCATAGCGTCCCGCTCCACGTCTTCATCTAAAATATTCAACTTAGGGTGAGAACCGCCGCGGCTCTCCTTCCTTTCCACCAACTTACCAATGACGCAAATATAAGGGTCGTTTAGTTCGTAGCGGGTACCAATGACCCGGACCACAATCTTGGCATTCTCCTTGATTTCCGAAAAGTTCTGATCATTGAAATGGTGATCACGAGCAATAAACGCGGTAATCGGCACCGCCCCAGCACTATCGACCACCTCGGCATGAATACCGGCTTTGGTAATGGTTTTCACATCGCACTCGATCAACATCCCCTCGACAGGATGACAAATCATACACTCGAACACGGTCTCAAATTCCACGTATTGCCCCATCACATTGCCGCTGGAATAACGAACCACCTTGATAGACCCGGGGCGGATGAACCCCTCGGCAATGCACTTCCCCTCGTTGCGCCGCGAAATGATTTTTTCTAAATTTTCTTTCATGTTCTTACCTACTTCCACGATGGGGAGAACCACCTTCATGGTTAACAAAGATTGGGTATAGACACCATAAATTTTACGGTTACTTCTATCTTGGTTGCGAGCTTGCATCTATTATAATGATATACTTTTATGTCTATATCATTGTATTATTTCAATTTTTAAGGGAAACCTAGGTTTCCCTTATGATCCCTTCCTCTAACTCTGTAAATCGGTTATGAACCATCCTTTGAGAGATTATTATTCGTAGCCAATAAACGCTTTAACGCGGTCGTAAAGAACTTGCTTGGTACCATAAATAGGCACTCGATTGTTTCGTGCAATATCTTTTAATTCGTCTACCGTAAAATTAGTAATATCGTTTTTCACCTTAATTTCGGCAATCGAGTTCATCCTCTCCATATATTTACGCGCAGAAGGCGCATCTGGATACCGACGTTCTTGAAATTTGAATAGATTTTCTGTACCCATTCCGTCGTCGCTATTGCCGTTGCATTTTTTGCAAATGGATATCAGATTTTCTTTAACTGCTGGACCGCCATCATGATCCGAAATAATATGACCACAATGTCTATTTCTTACGTTAATTTTACGCTTATTGCAACACAAACAATAAATACTCACATTGTCACCAAAATCGCGCATAAACACCAGTTTTTTTTCTTTTAATGGGATAGTAGATCGATCCGTTTTTCGGGTAATGGTGCTAATATCGTCGTCGGACGAAATCTGGACCTCTTGAGAATTTCTTATGACAAACTTTTGCCGAGTAGGAAAACTTTCCAAGAGTTTGATCGTTTCCTCAAACCTAACCTTAATGTCATCGATATTATAGGGGATCTTTTGTTCATTTGATTTACCATACCACACCTTTTTGTTGTATTCCTTATCATAGGCGAGTATGGCAACCTTATTTTCCAGCATTTTTTCCATACATCTATCAGTTCTATTTGCGCGTAAAATAACTAAATAAAAGGATTTGAACAATATCATACTGATTGCGTTATCATTGCAAAAGTTGCGCATAAATGTAGTAAACCGATCGATCGTATTCTCAAAATTGCTGAAATCTTCGGCGGTGCCATTCAAATCCACATTGATATCTTCACTGACTCGGATCTTTTTATTCAAGTTCTTATCGTCATTCGATATTATATCTAAAAATGACTTTTCAGAGAACTGTGTTTTGTTTGCATAATAAAGTAAATAAAACATTGCTGTAATTTGAACATAGAATTTTTCGCTGTTAATAAGGTCAGCGGTCAAATCGTACATATTTTCATAAACGGGTCTTCTCAAACAAAATGACCCAAGGGGGAAATTGACGTTCTTGAGATATTCAGAAGAATTTTTTGCAATGGGTTGAGAGTTTTGGTAGCTATTGAACGCCTTATTCAATTCTTCAAACGTATGAGTACGAAACGGGAGTTTGGCGGTAAACGTAAAATTCAACAATTTTTCCTGTTGCTCTTGGGTCAAATAAATAACATTTCCAATCTCCTTCTCTTTCTCTTTAGTTAGTTCGGTTTGAGCAAAGTAAAGTTGGTGGATCTTTCCGTTCAATGAGATCTCCAAACAGGGGTCGTATTTTTTTTTCTTTCCCTGAATAAAAGGCTTTACTCCGCAAAAATTGGCTAATGTTCTTAGTCGGTTACCTCCGTCGATGAGACATAACTTCAACATTTTATCATCGTATATGTACTCGTCGCACATAGCCAACATTAGATCGGGTACGGCCTGAACATGACCGGATCCATAGTAGATTGGCAGGACGACATCCTCCAAAAATTTATCAATATTTGTTTTATTCCAAGCTGCAGGACGCTGAGAATGAGGGGACCGATTAACAAATCCTTTTTCGGCACATTCTATCATTTTTCTTGAAGATATTTTCAGAAGATAGCTGGAATCATTGATAATGTCTAGTATAGTAAAGCCATTATCAATGATGTACTTATTGAGAGTCTTCAAAGGGATCTTCATTTACAGCAATAAACGGATGTGTTATTCGGGTAATTTCAGAATTATTATAGGAAATTATCTTCAATTTTTAAGGGGAACCTAGGTTTCCATTATGATCCCTTCCTCTAACTCTGTAAAAGATCTTTGCACACCATTTTACAGAGTTAAATGAAAGGATCTTTATAAACTGGTTATAAAAATAGAAGGAGGGGGTTGTAGGGATTGAGCCCCGCAGGGGCTCCACCTTGGGCGCTGAAAGCGCCCTGAGGGGAACCTTGGTTCCCCTACTTGACAAGTTTATTGAGAACCGCCCTCTCCAAGTCTAAAAACCAGGTTTTGCCGTCGCGTTTCGTTTTATTAAAAAATCGCAGTAACATTTCTAAAATAATACACATCCCCGGTTTAACAATCAAATTTTTGCCCGCATCGGTGTCCTCCGTGTTCTCCTCCGTATATTTGAACTCCTCCCCCAAAATGATATTAAGTTTTTTCATGATATCCTTCTTCCCTTCCCCCCCGCATCGAGAACCTTTCTTCAATTTATTCTGTAAATCCATGGTTTTAAACACCACATCGTTGTTACGGAACACCTGCATAAATCCCATCAGTCGGCTAATGTTATTAGGTGGGACAAGCGCCAACGGTATAATCGCTTTCAGAGCCGCGATACGGTCCGTCGGCTCCGCCGGGTTCCAGGTCAAGGCACTTTCACGCACATAGATCTTAAACTGTTCGTCGCTGGTTTCCGCCAATTTATCGGAAACGAGAACCGCGCACTTTTTCCCCCGTACCTCCACGATTTTAGTATCAAAATAAGCCCGCAATTTCCCCTCGTCTTCCGGCTCCGTACCCTCGTTCTCCAAACTATACAAATATTTTATCAGGATCAAACGGCTCTCGGTCGGTAACGTATCTAAAAAGTGGTACACCGCAAATTGGAGCATGTCGTTCTCCGGGATACCATGGTTCTCTGTGATAGTAGAAAAAATATATCCCGCGTTCGTAAACCAATCCGATTCTCCGGTCGGTATTTTTCTCGTCTCTTGTGCGCGGATAGTACGCCATTCCTTCAACATTTCGATCGATCGATTCAGATCGCCCACGATGGCATTATATTGATCCGTCAGTGTTTGTTCTTTCGTGCCTTCCGCGCCTTCCGTTCCATCGACACCTTCGGCGACCTCGATCCCTTCTTCCGCAGGCAGGGGTCCCTTCTCCTTAGGTAATTCGTATTCGACATATTCGCGCTTTTGGTCTAGTGGCAACACCCGTTCGTAGAGCGAAATCGATTCGTCGGTGATTTCCATCGGTTGAAACGCATAATATTCACCACGATTCACCAAATACCCTGTACGTCCCCAGCGATCAAACACCACCTCGCCCTTATTATCCACGAACCTGGTCAAAGCGTAATCGATGTGGCTCGTCGGATATTTTTTCACCACATTGACCGACGCGATCAATTCGTCGCGGCTATAATAGACGCGTTCTCGGAACAGGTCGCGTATCCGCTTGACAATGGCCATGTAGTTCATTTTCAAAAAATCATTGTTGTATGTGTTCTGGATGATGTCGGCCTCCTCGATAGGACCCGCGTTGGGATCGCACGTAAACGCACAATTATCCGCATAATCACATAATTGGGTGTACGGGCGGTCACCGATCTGGTAAGGCACCTCTTCCCCGGCCCGGCTAGAGAGCTGGATGTTGATATCGCGATTTTGCACCAACTCCGTCAGTTTTTCCATCGTAAAATTGGATTGACCCACGTTCAAAATACAATCGACCGCGTTCTCTTTCAAGAGCCGGGTCACGCGGCCAATTTGTTCGGCCTTTTTCTCCGCAAACCGATAGACATATAGATCCGCCGGTTCTTCGTCCACCCCCGTCGCAGATTGGCTCGGTAGCGTGCTATGCAGATAAATCTCTACATTACGCTTTTCAAACTCGAGACCACAGTGACTCAAGTTACGTACCCCGCGCCCGATGATCTGCTCAATACGGCTCATGTTATACCAAGGCTCCAAAATATGGATTTGGCGTATATATTTGAAATCAAGCCCTTCCGACCCCGCCTTGGAGATCAATATCACCTTGACACGTTCGCCGTTCTTGTTATTCGGGTTCGTCGCATACTTGATATCGGCCAAATTATCGGGGGAAAACGCCTTATTACCTGTGATCATGATATACTTAGCGGGCTGGAAGGGGGTGTCGGGGGAATACTGGGAGAGCGGGGCCATGGTGAGCGCATCGATAGGCTCGGTTGGCGCATCTTTAAACAACGATTTGGCATGGCTCGCCACACTGAAACGTCCGAGCCCCATTTCCTCCAGGGCGAGGGCGATGGGAACAATACCGCCTTCGATATATTGGGTGTATATCAGTACGATTCCTACCGAATTACGGATAGATTCGCAAATTTTGGCGATTTTACCGCTATATTTTCCGATATTGGTGGGATGGAACATCCGGTTCTCCTTATATTCGGACTTGTATTCAAAATCATAGATATTAGGTATGGTACCCTTGTCCTCTTTACGCGACATTATACGGTACAGACCGCGTTTTCCGACAATATTTTTGATGATTTCTTCGTTTCTTTCTTCGGGGTAGGGCTCGGACACCTCTTTGCCGACCTCTTCGATCCCCATGGTCAGTTCAGCAAGATTCGGTAAAGGGGTCGAAGAGCCCGGACCCGATGGGAACGTTATATTAAGGGCTTCCAGGGGCTGCATAAGCAAAATATAGCCAAAAGAGTCCATATTTTCGAACGACGGAAGTTCTCGAACCTGTCCAAATTTATTAGTCATAATGAAAGTTTTATTACGTAGATGATTCATGATAAATCCGTAGGCGACGCGTTGATAGTCCCCCATAGGGGACAGGTAGACGGGGGTATGTTTCAGCGGTTCTTCGATGGTCCGGCCGTTCAATTGTTGGACCGGATAGGTCTTCACGGCGGTCAGGGCGTTGTCGGGGGAAAAGGTGTCTGGATAGATACGGTAAGGAAACGTGTACGGGTTCTCCCCCCGCACATAGGAAACATAGCCGGTGAGTTTACGTCGCAAAAGCTCGCGGCCTCCCTCCAATTTCTTCCCGTCCTTGGTGGTGCGTTCCGGTAAAAATTCGCCCTCTTTGTTGAAAACGTCGCTCTCGCTAATACTGGCCCGCTTGTCCACCGCGTTCAACAAATTGGTCAACCAGATGATCTCTTTATAGCTGTTATACATCGGCGTGGCCGATAACAATACGAGCCGCATGTTATTCGCATAGCGCGCCACCTCCATGAGAAGGGCGGCGGTCTTGGCTTCCTCGCGGTTATCCTCCGAAATACGGATGTTATGGGCCTCGTCCACGATGATGAGGCGGTTGTCAAAATACTTATGAATTTTCCGTATGCGTAACTGTTTTTGTTCTTCCATAGAGAACCTAGACGCCCGCGGAATTTCACTATGACGCCGAATATAGTTCGCTAATTCGGTATATCCCATAAAAGAATAATAACGGTTGATGATGGTGTTGACTTCGCTCACAATACGATCCTTCGGTATACCGGTCAGGTTGGTGGGGTTGATTTCTTGTAACAGGGCGTTACCAACACACGTGTCCGAGATCCAGCGTCCATTGACCAGTTTCAATTTGCGCTCGTCAAACAGTTGCAGCCGAAAGTTCTGTTGGACATTAGGGCTCGCAATAATCAAGATTTGTTGGTTCAGACCGATCTGCTTCATATATGCTCTCGTTTCTTCCGCGATTCCGATGCTGGTACAGGTCTTACCAGTACCCAAACCCTGGTATAAAAGCAAGGCATTGTATGGTGTTTGCATGGACATGAAATTTTTCACGAAAAGTTGGTGGGGCATGAGCTCAAAATCCACGTTACATAACTTGTTGGCCTGTTCTTTGATATCATATATGGTGCCGTCGTACTGGGTTTCGTTGAATTCCTTACGCTTAGCGATTTTAATATTGAAGTTAGGATCGTTCAAATCGGGGTATAAAAAATCAAACGTGTCATTGACCAGGTTCTCCCTTTCCACTTTTTCTTTCTCAAATAAAAAAGAATTATCTTGTTCGCCCTCGTTGGCCACGGAGGGTAGTCCGATTTTATCGGTCAATTCCTTCTCTTTTTCAGTCATTTCTTCGATCAGCGCAGGTTCTCCAACAGGCTCATCCACAATCGTGTCCGCATGATTTGTATCACTTATAGGTTCGGGTTCGTATTCGTCTTCTTCCGTAACGACAGAATCCAGGTCTATTTTAGTTTCTTCATCTAAATCGGGCTCGGACAATGGCTCACTAGGTTCACGAACAACCATTTTGACACGTTTTTTGGGTAATTCTTGCACCGGTTCTGGTTCAGACCGTAAAGGCTGTATCGGTTCAATCTGTAAAGGTTTCAAAGACAACGAGTCCGCGAACAAGGTGGGTCCATCGGCGACAGTGGCGACATCGGCGACAGTGACTACGTTAGTCACAACGGCTTTCCGCTTCTTCTCGTTCTCCAAGCAAATGACCAAGGTGATTAATTGTTCCTTGGTCTTCACCCCCGGGGTACGATCGAGAACCGACGGATCGTTGATGAGACTAGCGTGTATTTTTCGCAATTCTGGACCGGTCAAGTTCTCCAATGCCGCCTTGCGAGGTAGATCTGAATCCTGTAAAACATAATTCTTACTACATTCGAGAACCATTTTACGTTTTTTGGGTACGAGGGCCGGTTCGGGTAAAATCGGCTCCGAGATTTCCAACGGATGGAAACTAAACGCCGCCTCCTTCAATTGTTCCAGCGCGGTCGGTTCGGGCTTCGCTTTCTCTTCACAAAGACCGGTTTTATGATTTCGACGTGTTCCTTTTTTACAGTATATTTTCTTTTCTTTTCTGGTCTTACTGGTTTTACTGCTTTTACTTGACATCCTAATATACTGTCTATATAATATATGAGGATATATTACAACTTTCCATGCAACCGAAAAAGCGTCAGCGTATTATGAATATTACTAATCAACCGTTTTTTCTCTAAATTATAATCACGTATGGACGCTATACAATCCTCGTAAGTTTTCCACTCCATTTTGCTTACTTCGGTAGGCTCAAACGGCTTCATGATCAGTGAGTCAGCGTAAGACATATAGTTCAAATAGTATTTATGCTTATACGACTTGTAGTTTGATCCCGTAAACGTCTCCTCAAATGGTAACAAGTTTTGTATCGGTTTCAGCGACTTGAAATTATAACCGGTTTCTTCCGTAAATTCGCGGAAGGCACATTCGAAATCCTTTTCCTGGTAATTACGCCGCCCTTTCGGAAACCCCCATTCCGCCTCGGTCCAAGTACCGTAATCGTCGCTCTCCTCAATCATAGAGGCCAATGTGTAGTAATCGTGCTTGTAATAGATACCGTTTTGTAACAGATTGAATTTTTCTCTGGAAATAGATTCTTCCGACCGGTACTGACTCGAGATGATTTCGTTCCCCCAGATACGCTCCCACGAAGAATTAAAATCTTTGGATAAGAGTGTTTTTTTTTCGTCTTGGGTCATCTGTTTCAACATATTCATCACATATTCTTTGTTGTGGACCGAGTACTTTCCACGCATAAAATCGATATATCCTAACGTGTCTTTTCTCCGGATCATTAAATATTCGAACACGTTCTCTGGATTGATGCGAAACACAATGATACCTATACTGGTAATCGGCATTTTACAGTGATGGTAGTAATGCCCCAACTTACCGCAATTATTACAATAATTATCTGACATTTACAAATATTTTTATAAACAGTAGTCCTCGCTACATAAATATATTCGTTTGTCTTTATATAACTACTGTTTGTATCAATCTACTTCCAATGATAATATATTAAAAACGCGAACAATAGGATGAGGGCGGCGTGAATGTAATGGCGACGCATATTGATTCGCTCACTCAATATAATGGGTTTGGGCGAGTATTCGTCGCGATATTTTTCGAGCGCGTACGGTAAAGAAATCTCCTGCTTCCCCAGCTTCACATTGACCTTGTTATGAATAAAATGGACCCATCTGACAAAAGAGTCACGGTTATCTAAATAGGGCTGCACTGGATACTTGTCTAACATTCTGCCGAATTTATCACCCATTTCGGAGTCGGGTATAAACAGTGGCATATTGGTGATCAGATCGTAATATTTACGTTTCGTCACTTCGTTGGGGTACATAGGATAGGACTCGGCCACCGTATGTAAAAAAAACCAATAGTGGGGGCCCCATATTTCTGAATTGAACCGCATAATAGTTTATAATAATACTTTATTCTATTATTTTTAACATTGTTATATTCTCTTATTATGTTCTGTGTATATATAAGTAGGTTTAGGGTCCATGCGTATCGAAATATTAATCGTATTAGCCGCAGGATTACTTATGGCAAATGTATATACCGACGGCAAATATTTAAAAAAACTATTATCGTATAAAAAATATTACCAAATGGCCGCGATAGCGTTCGTGGCGCTGATGCTCTATGTTCTCATCAAAAAAAACCCGTTACGAGCCAAACAGATGATATCTACCACCAACGACTATATCAAGTATTTGCCCCTCGACCGTAATACCAGCAATTTCATTTCACCCATCCTCGATTTTACGTCCAAACAGGATTTTACGAGCGAAGCCGCCCAATTCAACTATCCTGTCATTCCGATGCCTAACAATCAACAAACGGTCGCCGAGAACCGCATCACGCAGTCCGGTAAAAAGTCTACCAAACGCTCCGTCAGTGAAACCAAGAAAAAATATGTGGCGTCGAACCAGGACTGGAAGTGCGGGGAATGTCAGAAGCAACTGAACGCCTGGTTCGAGGTAGATCATAAAATCCGCCTCGAATACGGGGGCAGCAACCATATCGATAATTTAGTGGCGCTTTGCCGAGAATGTCACGGAAAAAAGACTACCATCGAGAACCTTTGATCAACCTTTAGCCAGCAAAAATATGACGATATATAAATAATAACATTATCGTCATATGTCTGAACCCTATAGAACGGGCCCCAGCGCATTGAACACGATGATTACAAAAATAATGGATACGTTGCCCATTTTATACCCCATCAAAAATTTCATCCTACACATTCTTCATTTTATACCCGAACTACTACAGAAAAGAGACGTGCTCAGTATCCTCTACATCTACAACGCCATCGAATTTCTACTATTAATCGTCTCCATCATCCTGATCTATCATTATGCGCATAATGCGATGTTCAGTAGCCGGACCCCGGAAGGCATCGTTTTTTTCGTATTTCTCACGCTCATGTTGATGAATGTTGTGCACACGACCTACCTATTCCTCTACAAGGCCGATGTCCAGGGGTGGGCCAAGGCTTTAAAGACCGTCCTTTATTCCTGGTCGCTCTACCTGATCGTCTTCGTGTTTTCATTTATATTATGGTTTTTATCGAGTCTGCCAGGTTGGATATGGCTCGTTATCACCGGCGTCACCCAATTTTTTAAGCGCGCTTTGATCACGTTACCGTCTGGGGGAGAAGAATCCCGAATGTTTGTTAAATACGGGGCATTGTATGGTATCATTTTCGCCGTAATTATGGTGTTGTTCTATGCCGCACTCGATCCGGCCGCGCTCTCCACCAATACCTTCACCTACGCCATGTTAATTATTGTGCCCTTATTGGTCGTGCTCTCTTTAGTGATTCCTTTTTCAAACAGTAGCGGCATCAATTTGAATGCGTTCAAGGTCGGCATTGTGGCCCTGTTTTTACTGTCCCTTGTCTATTTCTACGCCAAAACGAATAAAAACGCGTACGAAGTCGTCAGCTTTATTACATTGGTTCTCACCACACTCATGATATTAGGCGGTCTGTCCATTCTCTTTTATGTCGTCGGGAACTATCTGAAGTCGTTGTCGGGTTGGCCAGGGTTCATCGTCTATTTCATTTTTTACATCCCCTGCCTCCTCATCGATTTTGTCAAATATATCTTGAACGAGGCCCGGATGACGGCTAGCCCTATATTCGTCCTGCTAATCGTCGAACTCATTGTGATATTATGTTATATTTACTTGCCGGCAGCGATCAAGCGGATCAATACCTCCAAAAATATAACGTTGTTACCGGGGTCCGCGTTTTTAGACATTGGGCAGACCTTGGAGAACGGGAAGATCAATATTTTGCCCCCGTTTATCAAGACCAAAAACAATTTACTGATGCCCGCTGTACCGGTTTACAATCAAAATTACGCCTTTTCGATGTGGGTGTATTTGAACCCCCAGGCCCGTAATTTTGTCGGGTACGCCAACGAATCCACGATTTTTAATTATAATCCGGGCGAGAGCGCGTTCGGGGGAAAGCCTAAGATCACATATTTCAATGATACCAAAAATGCGGCTGAAACCAACAGCCTGGATCAATACTGTATTTATTTCACCAACGACACCACCCAACACGGGTTTTATAAGTTCTCTATGCCCAGCCAAAAATGGAACAACATCGTGGTCAACTTCACGTCGACCCATGCCGATTTATTCGTCAACGGCAATTTAGAATATTCCTACGTCTTTGAAGGAAATTATCCGATGTACCAACCCACCGATTTCATCACGATTGGCCAAGACCAAGGATTGGACGGCGCGATTTGTAACGTGGTGTATTACCCGGCTCCGCTGTCATTGATCGAAATTACGAATAACTATAACATATTGTCGTTGCGTAATCCCCCGACGCTGAACTAAGTGCTCACGAGCGCACGAGAATATATTTATATAATATAATTATAACCAGAATGAATCCGGTGGCGATTGTTTTAGGAATTGTAATTATTATTTTAGCATTCGTTTTGTACAGGTTTTATACGTCGACCGCGACCGCACTGCAAACTTCACTGATTTCGTTGAAGACGCCCCCTCAACCCATCACGTCCATATCCAGCGCCACGAGCAACCAGTACGCCTATGGGATATGGTTGTATGTCAATTCATGGGACCCTACTGTGAACAAGGTGATCTTAAACCATAAGGGGACGATGACGATCTACCTGATGGCGGGCCAGCCCTCGTTGGTGGTCGATGTTCAGATGTCGGACAATTCGACCGCGTCCACGGTGATCACCAACAACTTCCCCCTACAGAAGTGGGTGTTTATCATCGCCAGTTTAGACAACCAGTTTTTGGACGTGTATTTAGACGGCAAGTTGGTGAAGTCGGCCAAATTGACCAACGCGACCAACGTGACCTTCCCGATCATCCCCCCCGCGACGCCCTTTCTTTATTTAGGGAATAACAACGGCGAAGACCAGTTATATAATGGTGTGAGTGGTTCAGGTAAACCGCCTACCAGCACGGCGTCTTCGTCAAGCGGGTTTGACGCCTATGTCACCTATTTGTACCGTTGGACGGTGGCGATGGACCCCGGGACGGCCTGGCAATATTACATGAAGGGCAATGGCCAGAACACGATTTTGGGCGCCCTGAATAACTACGGCGTGCAAATGCAGGTGTTGCAGAACGATGTCGTAGCATCTTCCTACAGAATTATTTAGAGGGCTACACTAGGCCACATCATTCTATGTGGATGATACGGATGATGTTACACTACGGAGTAACACGATCCATAGATTCTCGTGCATAAATATGTCCAAATTATATAATATGTCGAATCTCCCCCCACCAGTGAAATATCAAACGACCGAATTACCAAATATTGTAAAAAACACCTCCGAATATATTGGAAACGCCGGTCAGACCATCGGAAAGGGCTACAATGACCTCAAAGATAACGTTACCAATGCGCTGTCCCAGTTCTCTGACAAGGCGGCGGCCGGGGCCGGGGCATCCCAACAATTCTTGAACTCCAACACCATCATTGCCAAGTTCGCATTCGTCGTCCTCATCATCATATTGTTCGTTTACCTCCTAGCTTTAGGATTGAGTTTTATGCAATACTTGTTGAGCCCGGGTAACAACCCTTATTTAGTGAAAGGTATGATCAGCGGAACCACCGGGCTCGTCATCACCCAGGATCCCTCGAACAAAAAATCTGTGACGTTGCGACGGTCGAACAACCAGAAGACCGGCATTGAGTTCACCTGGTCGGTATGGCTCTACATTTCGGACGTGAACAACGTGACGTCGTGCAGCCAGACCAACAACACCGCCACCTACCAGAATGTATTTAACAAGGGCACCAGCGACTGGAGCACGAACGTTACCCATCTAGGTATCGCCACCACGAACAACGGACCGGGACTTTACCTCGGATTCAAGTCCGGGGTCGCTAGTTTGAGGGTGGTAATGAACACCATGAATTCCGACGGATCGAACAGTGCTGGCCAGGATGCGGTGGTGGATATCCCTAACATTCCTTTGAAGAAATGGATCAACGTTATTGTGCGCATGGAGAACGTGATGTTGGATGTCTATATTAATGGTGTCATTACGGAGCGGGCGATACTGTCTAATGTGCCCAAACAGAACTACGACAACGTCCACGTGTGTGGCAACGGCGGGTTCAACGGCAATTTATCTAATTTAAGATATTTTGATCGGGCTTTAAGTGTTATTCAGATCAACAATATTGTGTTCTGGGGACCGAACACGAGCGCACCGCCCATGCTTTCTACTACCCGGGGCGGATACGATTATTTATCGTCGACCTGGTACACTGGTCTCAGCCTCTAAGCGGGGAAACCTACGGTTTCCCCCGCACCCCCTTCCATTAGACAAAAACAAATTATGTTAGCCTAATATGTAACATAATTTACAAGGTGGTTTATTGTTTAAGGGAAGGGGTCGTAGGTTTCCCTACAATGTATCGGCATAAAGTAGATTGACGAATCGTGTTAATGGCAAATCCCGTATTTACTTTTTCATTACCCTCCTATTGTCAACAACGCCAACAACGTTTACAATTTACGAATCCTCCCCCTCGGTACACCCCTATATCCCCCTACGACCCGTCTAATGGCGGTTTCACCCAGCAGCAGTTGGATATGCGCCGTAAAGCCGAAACCCTCAAGTACAGTAACAACAAAAGCTCGACCAAGACCAACAACTATACCAAGGGGCAGCTATGGTCCCAGTTGGTCAACGGTAATTCCAATGTCCAGCGAAATGTGAATTACCCGAACCGCACTATTGTGGTCCAAGACTATACCGGGGCCTACCAAACCATCACCATAAAATATCCCGACAACCTATCGATCGTACCAACCACCCGATATTTAATCGATTCTTACGGAAATGCTTATATCAACACCAATGCCTACCAAATCGCAGGTCAGACCGGCTATTATTATGTTACCCTCATACCCAACGGTCTCGTCCCTGACTGTGTCATCAAAGACAATGCTCCCACTCCTAGTTCGTCATGTGATGTTCCCGGACCTATTGTCTATTTGTACAACGACCCGACGATACCTCTTTACAACTATGTTAAAAATACAGCCGCCTACTCCTACGATTCGAACAATGTCACCACTGCCCCCTATCTATTGAAACCGTATTCCGACGTTGCCCTCATCAATGGTCAAAACGGTACATTCCTAACAATGCTGGTCACCGACAAGACCAACAATTCTTTGCAAACGTTCTCGGTCGACATCCCGTTTTCAATAAATGTATTAGGAAGAGACTTGCATGGCACGAACGCAAAACGGTCGCATTGGCATTTCCCTAATTTATATACCGGTCTGTATTACATTGAACTTGGGGTATCCTATAATGGCAATTCCGTGCCGTTTCAGACTCCGCCTGTTGTTTCTTTGAACACAGCGTCTCAATCCGGAGGACAGATTTTGACCTATAGCAACGGGGCCTATAGTGGCGATGCATCGCTCTTACGCGTGTTGAATTTTGACGTATCGTTTGCGTCCTTACCTACCGGTCCGTCTGATTACTATAGTGCCTCCCTCTACGCCGGCATCCTTTCGATTTCCAACATTGTCCTCCCCACCCAACCCGGATATGTCTATGATTTTTTTATTCAGATCAATACAACCAATGTCACTGTTCCCGTCAGTGAAAATAACTACAATGCACAATTTGGCAGCACCACAGTCAATGCTACCGCGAATGTCTCGACCAGTGCGACGACTTATAAAAATTGTGTGGTATATCCCTTGGCAACAGCACCCGCGCCCTACCAACCCCTTCGTTTCTCATCGTCTTCTTAGACTCTTACACCTTTGCGCATTGAAAATGCGCATGGTAACGTTACCTTTGCCACTCGAAACACCCACTAAAGTGGGCGTTTTAAATCGACAAAGGTGTAGGCCGTGGTCTCATTAGACTGGGGAATCGTGTCGACAACACAACGGATCGAATACTCCAACATTTTATCAAAATTATCGGGGTAGTTCTCCAGATCGTACGCCAGCTCGTCCGACAAGTTCAATACAGTATATGCCATATAGATGATATTGTCGAGCAATATGTTCGCGGTGTCCAGGTAGCTCGACCAGTTCATCAAGGAATATGGGTGCAGAAACACGTTGTCTAGGCAGAACTGGGGGTGCAGCACGAGCGCGGTGGGTTCCACCTTATGGTTACGGACACTCTCCATCCGACTACGAAAATAAGAGCTGTCAATGGCTACCGTACTCTCTTGCAGGTCATAGTAAGCCCGGATCAAAATATGCATTCTTCCCAAGATGGCTTTGTACGCTGCTGCGCGATCCTTTTCTTCGTTGCTTTGGCCCTTCGTAAAATGGGTCCGGTGCAACTGTTCCACCGTATCGGCCTTGATATCGTACGTTTTACGCTGCTCCTCGGCTTCGCGCTTCAACCACTCAATGTCCCGAATGATGTCACCAATTTTATCGGCAGACAGTTGGGTATAGAGCGCCTTTTTCTTATTATATTCGTCGACCTGGGCAGATAGGCGTTCGAGCTCCGCCGATATATCCGTGACGGGGTGCGCATTATAATAGTTCATCACGTCGTGAACCGATTCTACATTTTTACGGTAATTATCGAATGTTGAATCGAGCTCGACTTGTAGCGATTGTTGCAAATGATCTGGCAGCACCGGTTCGGTATAAATCCCGCCACGTACATTGTCAATGCCGTAATAGCGCATATACTGTTTGACATAGATGTTGACGTCGAGTGTGTCGATAATGTCGTATTGGCCCAGAATGGATAGCGGGGGGTTCTCCTTGACGAACTCGAACATATACCGACACTCTTGGAACAAGAGCGCTTGGTCGGTCGTCGGACTCACACAAATAAATGCTTTTTCATTTTCTAATTCTATCGCGTAAATCTTTAGATCCATAGTAGGGCGGTGTATAATTATACTCGCGCCTAGTTTTTAAGCCTCTTTCGGATGCACTTAAAATTATCTTAACCCGGTTGTTAAAATAATTTATATAAGGTTTCTATTGTGGGCCGAGGGGGATAGGCGCAATATGGACCTCACGATTAGGGGTCATAGTCGGGTTCAAACACATTTTTTGTTCGGGGAACACCTGACCAGAAATGCATTTATCACGCTCGGAAATCTCGATGCAACCACGGCGACCCTGGTATTCGCCCACCAAGCACCAGCTCGTTTTAGCGGCCGACACTGGGTTTTGTATCGGGTTCTCTGAACTGTCCGGCTGATGATCATTCAATTTGATCGGGGCATTGTTGATTTTACTATCCAAGGGCGTGGTCTTGGTCGTATCGATCAATAAATTGCCGACGTCATGCACCGCACCGCCCGCAATATCCACCCCCAATTTAGCAGTGTCTGTGACTATATCCGCGGTTTTGTTTATCACGGTTCCGGCCGTGAACCCGAAAAGGTATAAGATCTGGTTGATCAAAGGCGCGAAAAAGTCGTAGACCGATTTCAATAAATCTCCGCCCGCAACCAGTAAATTTATTCCTAAAAAGGATAAAACCAATAGGAACACCAATATCCCAATAATCGTATTTTTATTTAGGCGGGGATTCTCGCTATTCGGTTTGACTTCTTCTACGTACCGGTTCTCCTCTTCCATTCTATGATTAGTTATATAACTAATAGAATATAAAATTCGCGTTGCGTACCGTTAGAGCTTATTATTTGTTGTAGTATAATAAAAATGGCCCTTTTCAATATTATCGAGACGTTTTTCTTTTTAAGTTTAGCAATAACGTTTTTACTGATACTGTTGCTGGTGAACCATTTTAAGCAGCGCATCAATGTTCTCGAACAAAAGTCGGATACGATGTTTGAGATCATCAACAATATTCGTCAACAGATTGATTCCATGATTTACCGCACGAACATGATGCAGTACCAACCGCCCCAAATGGCTCAGAGAGGCTTTCATATTTCTAAAAGTGCCCCCGAGGTGGCCGTTGGTGGCACCGAAGACGCCTATTTTGTTCGGACCGAACCGACCGATCGTATTGTTGTCTCCGACGAGGACGAGGACGAGGACGATGAGGACGATGACGAGGACGATGACGATGAGGATGATGAGGAGGACGACGATGAGGACGAGGAAGTGATTGTCTTTGAAGAACAGCGCGCCAACTCCGAACCTAAAATCAAAATCATCAACATGGAGCTTTCGGAAACCATCGATGTGGAGAACCTGGAAGAGATTGCTGATCAGGATGATGCGGACGATGCTATGGACACTGAAGACGCACACGATACAACCGATTTAGAAGAAGTGCCCCCGCTCATGTGCGAGACCGACGACCTGATCATTGAGAAGATGGCGAACGAGGAGACAAACGACCATGGTGACTTAGCCGATGTGACTGACCACTCGAAAGATATCTACAGCAAAATGCATGTGCAGGATTTAAAAAAGTTGGTGATTACCAAGGGGCTCTGCAGTGATGCTAGCAAGTTGAAGAAGAACGATTTATTGAAGCTGCTCGAGTCATCACAGTAGTGCCTGCAATGCCTGCAATAGTTTTTATTATATTTTAGATTATATATAAGACATAAAATATAGTATGTTTTCGCCATTTCAACCTGTAAATTTAGAATGTGCCTATCCCATCATCAAAGAAACGGTTCCCCGTTCTTCTTTAGGCTACGGGACCAACAACAAATATCCCGAGTTTCCGCCGTTGATGAGCGACGGGCGCGCGGTGATTGGTTCGTGGCAACCCGAATCGGTGGACAATGCCAGCCTCATCGAGAACAATGGTATCAAGTCTAACTGGGAATATCGCCAGTTTTTGATGAAGAATTCCCAAGATATTTTGGAATACAACTTCCGTGAGGCGTGCAATGACGTGGGGTACTTCAAACGCCCGGTGGACCTCCCTAGTATTCAGTCCAACAAGGTCTCGGGGATCCAGACCCCCTATATGTTTGACTCGATGGTGGATAAAACCAAGCCGGTTGGGTACGAGCAGAGCGACCTGAAGGATTTGTACTTGACCCGGGAGCAATTGGAGGCACGCCGGATCGCGCCGGTGATCACGCAGGCTGAGTTGCTTAAACAACAGTCACGCTAAGCCGTTACAAGATAAGGATGGGATCTTAAGGGAAACCTAGTCAAGAAATGCTTTTGCTTTACTTCGTAAAGCATTGCATTTCTAACTCCCTTAAAGTTTAAGGGAAGGATCTTAAGGAAACCGTAGGTTCCCTTAAAAAATTGACTAGTATAGACACTAAAAGTCTAACGGAACCAAACAATAACAACAACATGGCAACAGAGCAAATTATTATGGTGCCAGCGGGCTATTATATCAGCAACATTTCGTATGCACCTATTGTTGGATACGAACCACCGGCTCACCCGCAACCTGAACAACCAGCACCCCCGCAACCCGAACAAGAAGCAGGTGAGCCTCGTCAGCGGCTTTGGCCCGAAGCGCAAGAAGGATCATTTATGTATAATTTGGACAATCTCATTCTCGCGGGTTATACTCAAAGTATCCAAATTTCTAGAGAACAAAAGGAGAACCTATTGACCTTGAAAAGGTTGAATGTGAACACCTTCAAACGGGTCATTTGTGAGTTAAGGTTCTCGGCGAATGAACGTAAAAATTTATTGGCAAGCGTCTGGAGACTCGAGAAACCGGATCTCGCGAGAGAGAATGCCCGCCGAGCCAACATGGCCCGCATGGCCCGTCGCTACAACAACAACCTTCCATTGTAGTCATAGTTTATTGTTTGTCCTTGTCTTTGTAACACTTGTATAACTAAACCGTGTTTTTTCTTATTGGTTTATTTATTTGTTGATATAGGATGTAAAAAGGTCGTAGTATATAGAAATAAAACACTATGCGCCTCATCAGTTACGATGTTGGTATCAAAAACCTGGCCTACTGTGTTCTCGAATACGACGATAAAAACACACTCTCGATCTTGGATTGGAATGTTCTCTCCCTTTTAGAACAAGAAGCCCCCGATAAACAATGCAATCAGACAAATCCCGGGAAAAACAAAAAGGCCTCTCCGACACCGTGTGGTAAAATCGCCAAATACCAGAAAAATGGGCAATGTTACTGCGATAAGCACGCCAAAAAATGCGCATTTATTGTTCCCACCAAAAAACATACCAAGCCCCATCTGAAAAAACTCAAAGTTCCCGAATTAGAACAACTCTCAAAATCCCTTTTTCTTTTTGGACCCGAGAACCAGGCGAAACCCAAAAAGGACGAAATAGTCGATAAAATCGCTGCTTTTTATGATAAACAATGTTTAGAGCCCATTGTGAAGAAAAAGGCTGAGAACGCCGGGGACGCCGACCTGATTTTGATCGGAAAACGGTTGAAACAGGTTCTCAACGCGAGCCCCATTACCCCCACCCTTACCCATGTCATTATTGAGAATCAGATCTCCCCCATCGCCACCCGCATGAAAACTTTACAAGGTATGTTGACACAGTATTATATTGATCATATCGAGAACGTCGACATCACGTTTGTTTCATCGGTGCATAAACTCAAACAATTTGTTGCGATAAAGACGGGTGAACAAGAAAAAACCAGTTACAAAGATCATAAGGTATCGGGGATCGACTATTGTTCTCGGATATTACAGCAAAACCCCGGGTTCTCGGCCTGGTTACCCAAATTAGATACCAAGAAAAAGGATGATCTAGCCGATTGTTTTTTACAAGGATTATGGTATTTCAAACAAAAAAATATAATTACTTATGCGGACGATTTAAAAATAAATATTGTAACACTATCATAATTGAAGTATGGAAGTCATAGATATTGGTGCAGATAATTTGGATCCGATTTCGATAGAAATAAGCGAAAATAAGCCGAGTGTGAGTTTCGGGTCGGGCATCGAGCTTTTGATGAACGACAAAAAGCGGTCGGCTAGCACGATGAATTTAAATTTAGGCGAATTGGACTCCCTCGAGAACGAACTCAATGAGATTTCGGGGGTCGGTAGTGGCGGTATGGGGGGCGGGGGTGGTGGCACGAAAACCCTCAGTGGATTTGCCAACAGCTTTTTCGGCAGCGGGTTTACGTCGAGCGAGCCGGCCAAAGAGGTGTCTATCCGTATGGAAGATGATTCGAAAAACGATTCCAATCTGGGCGCTGCCACCCGCGATAGCGCCGGCACGACCAAGACATGGGACGGGTTCTCCAAGCTCAATGAGGTGCCGGTGTCGGCCAGTGTGTCTTCGGGCCGCATGTCGGACCGCGAGAAGCGTCAAAAGAAGCGTGCGATGATTAAGAAGCTCGACGATTGGTACGAGAAGGGGCTCATCAAGCACAATTCCCATTTCAACATGGATTCGTCGTATGAGGAGGTGGAGGACGAGTACGAGCAGGCCATGGAAGATAAGCGCCGCAAAGACGGGGTCAAGCTCTACGGTCACTGGCTCATGACGTTTGTCAATACGCTCGAATACGGTAATGCCGCATTTAATCCCTTTGACCTGAATTTGGACGGGTGGGGAGAGCAGGTGAGCGAGAACCTGGACGATTACGAGGACATTTTTACCGAATTGCACGATAAATACAAGGGCGGGAAGTTGGCCCCGGAGATATCGTTGATTTTACGTCTGGGGTTCAGCGCAGCCGTGCTCAATTTCTCCAACAAGGCCTTGTCGAGTGCGGTGCCGGGGGTGAACGACATCATGAAACAGAATCCAGAGTTGATGCGTATGTTTACGAATGCGACGGTGAGCAGCATGAGCCAGGCGTCGCCTGGTTTCGCGATGGCCAACAATTTTATGCAGCAAGAGGCCGCCCGTCCGCGGGGTCCCCCGCCCCCTGCCCCAGTAGAGACCAAGAGCCAGGTACCCCCGCAACGTCCGGGTAGCATGGTGTTTACCGAGACCCCTGCTAACCGCCCCGACATCCAAGCGGGTAGAGGATCCACCGGATCCATGTTTCGTGAATCGGGAGTAGAGCTCAATAGCGGGTTTGCAGGTGTCAACGATAGCACCCGTATCCCGGAGGCGATGCGGCCCAGCTCGAACCAGGGTCAGGGTCAGGCCCAACCGAGACCCGAGATGCGCGGTCCTCAGAACACCGACATAGATAATATTTTGGCCGGACTCAAGACCCGCACGGTAAACATCCATGAGACTTCGGGCCCTGCAGCAGATGCGTCCGTAAAGAACATCAATACCGAGGATGACTCCATGATTTCCATCAGTTCACTGCGGGACTTACAAAATGGTAACATGCCGAAGCGTACCAACCGCCGCCGTAACGGTTCCGCCAGAAATACTGTGTCACTGGACATCTAAAAAATATACGATTTATTTAATGTGTTAAAACAAATATAAAAACGGTACCGTATATATTATTGTGGAGGGAGAGCGGGAAACCATTTCCTCCTCCACATACCGCCCCTATGGCTTAGTGGTATAGCGTCTCTCTAGTAAGGAGAAGGTTATGAGTTCGATTCTCATTGGGGGCAAAAAACTATTTACAGTTTTTTCAGGGCAAAAACTATTTATTGTTTTTCAGGGGCAATAAATAGTTTTACGTGAATTTTGTATGGAATGGTACCACATGCGAATAATAATGCCGCAAAAACCAATATAAACATTTTTCGCTACTATACTGTAATGTTCAGTATACCGAATACGACTAGTTTTGTGGATACTATTGATACAGTAATCGTGGCCGTGACCCGAGCTGTGCAACCAGTCGTCCCGTTATATAATATTTTTATTAATGCTGTATCTCAAATAAATTATCAATACCTCACGGTGAATGTGCTGGTTAAGTACAGCGAAATAACATCCAGTTGGCAGACCTTTTGGAAAACGGCGTATAACACCAATATCTGTGTCAAGTATAGTATCGACATTGCTAATTACATATGGAGATTTTTGCAAACTATTGTTACCAACAACCGTATTGAACCGTTCACTGCCGAATGGACATCGATATCCAAATTGGATCGCAATCCATGCAATAGTGGTGATCCGTTTTATTTTCACGAATACTATTATTACGAATGTGACCGTAAAGGTGACCGTAAAGGTGACCGTGAACGTGACGACAATTACGTATTTTCAGATTTTTTTTTACATCTTCCGGAAGGGGTCGAGGAGCCTCACCAAATCAAATGTTTGATGATGCGAAATACGCAAAACCAATATTTAGTGAAAGCGATCAAGGCGGATAAGAACGGATTGGTTATTTCGAAACATCCGTCCAGTGTCAAGTTCCTAAGCATCGAATATAAACAACCCAAGACCAACACTGTGTTACCGCTCTCCCTGGATCCGGGGATGTATATGGAATTCAACGAACTTTTCACACCGACATTCGTCAGGCGCTTGTTGGAATATCAACATAACCGTCACTGCTGTTCGTTTGACACGGATTATACCCTCGCCATTATGGATAATAATATTAATTTTATTGAACTCTCCTCCAGCGATTACGTTATGTTGGAAAAGGATTCTTACAAGGTCAAAACGTTTGTTTGAAGTAAAACAATATAAAGTTTTTTCTCACTAATACTATACGGGCGTAGTCACTATGGATACGGTGAGTATACCTACCTCTGAACATTCTCTCGATGGTAAATGGGATCTATATTACCATTTACCACACGACAAAAGCTGGGATCTTTCCAGTTATACAATTATTATGGGTTCCATCGATACCGTCGAAAAGGTCATCGCGCTGAACGAATCTATCCACGAAAATGTGGTTAAGAATTGTATGCTTTTTGTGATGAGGGAAGGGATTACGCCCATGTGGGAGGACCCACGTAATCGCAATGGCGGTTGTTTTTCTTACAAGGTGGTCAACAAGGCCGTCCCGGAAGTGTGGAGGAGTCTGTTTTATAGTTTATGCGGTGAAACGTTATGTGTCGACCCCCGGCACAGTCGTCACATCAACGGCATCGCCATTTCGCCCAAGAAAAATTTTTGTATTATCAAGATTTGGTTGGATGTAGGCGATCTTCAGGACCCGTCCATCATCATCAACATACCCAATCTATTGAAGCAGGGGTGCTTGTTCAAGAAACACGAACCTGAATTTTAAGGGAAACCCAGGTTTCCCTTAAGATCCCATCCTTGCACGGAGGGGTGGTAATAATTTAATTATGTTATTTTTGCTAACGTAATTAAGTAGTTTTACATTCTATTCTTTCGCGTTTTGCGGCCGCCTTTTTGAGACGCGCTTTTGCTTCGTCCTTTCATCGATTGTTGCATCTTGGCTGTCTTATTGAAGTTGGCCTTGGCGCTCTCAAAATCGGCACCTGCAAAAGGAAGTCCGGTGCGCTCGCGGGCGTCGGGATCAAACCGCAACTCACCTAATTTGTTCATTTCCTTGATCATCTTGGCTTTCGTCTTCTTTTCCGCGGATCCGGGTTCGGGGGTGGGCGGCGTGCCCTGAGGGATGGATTCCGGGTTTGCCTTTTTCAATGCCTCGCTAAAGTCATGTATTTTATTCGTTTCGGTCTTTTTGGGGAAACGCAGTTTCATCAGCGTGCTTCTCACATGTTCCTTGTCCATTTTATCTAAAACACCTGGGTGACCCTGTTTTTTCATGAACTGTTCAAAAATAATAATATTTCTAATATGGTGACTATCTAATTTAACTTCTGTGGCGCGTTTTGTACTCATTTTAGCCGATTATATACATTATGACTAGATATTATATATTTTTGAGAATGCCCCGCCACCATACGCGCAAAGCCCACCATAGCAAGTCTGCCCATCACTCGATGATGGATCACCCCCTCGGTGAATGCTGTGACACCACGTTCCACGGCATCCACCACTGGTACAAGCACATGTTCGAACACCTCGGCTGGATGATTTTGGCCAAGGACCGCGGCATGACCGACAAGACCACGACGTACCTGAACTCGCTTAAGCGCCTGAAAATGGCCATCGAGCAGAAGACGAAGGCTATGCGGGACCACGATAAGAAGGAGGATCTCAAGATCATGCACCACAATGTCTGCATATTGATGGAGCACGCCGAGAAAGACCTCTAATCAGGGGAACCTACGGTTCCCCTCTGACCCCTCCCTTAAACAGTAGATGATCTTGGAAACCACCTTGGAAATTATCTTAACACGCTGGTTAACATAATTGGTTTCAATTTGAGGGAGGGGTCGCAGGGGAACCGTAGGTTCCCTGCTGGGATCTTAAGGGAAACCGTAGGTTTCCCTTAAAAAATTGAATTATTTATATTTGTTTTATCTAGATGTAACTGTAACTGGACCAACATGTCGACGCCTGATCACTATTACAATGCTGCTATGGACTACATTGCCGAGGACGAAGAACGCCGGGAATGGGAAGAAAAAATGAATCAGGAGGCCGAGCGCGACTGGGAAGAGATGGAGCGGCGCGAGGAGGAATGGTACGCCGAGCGTTACAAGCGCGGGTTCTTCGTCTACATCTACTATGTTCTCGAAGACGCCTATTATTACCTCGAAAGCAAGCTCACGGATTTCTATTACAGAGTCTATCGTCATATTCGTCTCTTTTACTTGACCCATCGATGAAAAAAAAAAGTTAGGTATTGTTACGTTAAATAGTCAATGTTTTGTAATCTTCCACAAAAACGGTTCCTACATAGTTCCCCTTTTTTACATTACTGATGGTGGTGTATATCACGCGAATATCCTTTTCAGATTTATAGCGACAGTGTTGTTTACAAATCACCGCCCCCTGAACCGCAATCTTATGCAACTGTTTTTTATCGTACTTGTTACCTTCTGGCAGGGTAGCAACTACATGGCATGACGATTCTTGGCTCACATGGAACCAGATGTCGCGGGGGTGCGCATCGTCAATCAGATCGAAATTCTCTTGGGCACTTTGACCTACTCGGAACGCAATATTACCCTTGATGGCATCTACGTATTTTGAAATGTTGCGCATTTTTTCACTGTTTATACCGTCGTAGGGTCTATTTATCTAATCAATTTTACACCTTCGCGCATTTTCAATGCGCGTGGTAACGTTGCCTTTGCCAATAAAAACGCCTACTAAAGTGGGCGTTTTAAAACGGCAAAGGTGTATTGCGATGAGTCTTGCGTCGTTTTCCTCCTACTCGCAATGATGCAGTGCGAAGACTACGACTCTTGCTTTTAGACCTTTGTCGATTTAAATCGCTCCCTGAAGGGGGCGATTCTGTTGGTACATAAGGCAAAGTAACGTTACCACGCGCATTTAAAATGCGCGAAGGTGTAGAATTAAACGCATCATCACTCTTGACAAGTTTGATAGTAAATCTGTGTTTTTTCAATTCCTTGCAGCTGTCCAACAGGTTATGTATGTTTTGTATTTTTTCTGTCACGGATTCTAACTGGCGTTTTACTTCTGCTATGGTGCAACTCATTATATATTATCCTACCTAAATTGTTTCCGTAACATAAATCAGCAAAGGTGCAAGAATATAAACACGAATAATAGGCTCCTTATGAAGGCGGCAAAGGTGCTAAACACAGCTTAATTTCCCCGAGCGACGCCACATCGTACTTCACAATTAGCGGTAAGTCGTTACCCAAATACATCTCTAAATGACTGCATAACGGGGTGCATTTGATAAAGTGCGACAATGACTTTAGGGAAAATTCGCCCTGAATCACGACCGAAGCATCCGACTTCTGAATAAACTCCATGTTACCGTCCGATTCCGACCTGAAAATCCGCGACGAGGCAAAGTTACCCTCACACGAAAATATCAGGTCATTCCCCACCGACTTGATTTCGATACGGTCCGAAATACCGTTTAGGTCACGGATGATCTTTTGAAAATCCGATGTGGGCAGGTTGATCACGGTCGAATATTCCACGTCGGGGACCACCAGCTCCTCCGTGTCAGGTTCAATGAGCCGCAGCTTCTGGCTATAACACTGTTTAATATCACCATTGTCGTATTGTAATCCCAGATGGGAGACGATGCCGTCATGGTAGTCGGATTGGTCGATATACATCGACAACGTATCGTCGTTCGACATGGTGGAAATCACCTTGAACAAATGTAGGGTATTCGCACACACGATGATCTTGTCCGGCTTACAGACATACTGCTCAAACTTGTGGGAATTTAGAATAACATTGACCAAAATTGTATGGGTCTTGTCGAAATTGATGATTTTCATCCCGTCTTTAGTAAAAGTGATCGTGGCATCCGTCAAAATATCTTTAATAGCCGTTATCATGTTACGAATCGGTTGAATTTGGACAGTTTTTATGGTCAAAACGTTATTTTCTTCGTTCATTAGCTTTAGAAATATAAAAAACTAAGCGCGTTCGTTTTTATATTTTTATCGACAACAAATATTTATCCAATCGTATGAATTGCCTTCGAAAATTATAATTATTTAGGACAACATGTATCCATAGTTCTTGGTTTAGCCAATTTTTTTTGTCGTGAAAATATATAAAATGTCTGCTCCTGTCGAAATTTGGGCCGCGGATTACGATCAAATCACTGCTACGATTAACGGTCTGTTTGCCTCCAACCAAATGGCGATGATCAGCATCTACAGCGATGCTGCCGGAACCATTGTTGCCAATGATGATGCCGGAACCCCCATCAAGGATCTTCAGGTCACGAGTGTCAGCGTCACCAAGTCCTACATCGATTCCGTCACCAACGACAAGGTGAATGCTAGCATTACCTTCGCATTTAGTGATAATTCCATCAAGGTGGTTGATGATCTCCATGTCCTTTATTACACCATCACGGGTGTGGATTTCCCTGTCCGTCGGTTCTAAGCAGGGAACCTACGTCAAAAACGCTTTTGCTTTACTTCGTAAAGCATTGCGTTTTAACTCCTTGCAAACCCTCCCTTTTATTGTAAACTTATTTTATAAATTATCTTAGCTTTTAGTTAACATAATCATTACCTATTCCCTTCACCCCTATGACCCCATCCTTTAATTCTTGAAACTTAATTATATTAACCACGTCGTTAATATAATTTACAAAACATATAGTCTATTATCCTCTGCGAATAACATACTTATTGTTGGTGCGGACCAGTTTTCCAATCAATATCGGTTCCGATCCAAATTCCAGCGCCCGTTTATAACTCTCATAATCGTACACCTCCATCGTATCCTTATTCAGCGCATAATCCACCCCGTCCTGGCTGATCTTTTGGGCTGTCCATTTGATACGTTGTACGTCCAGCCCCTCCTTGGCCCCCTTGTCCTCTTCGAAGCTTGGGTAAGACGCATATTGGTTCGACTCCACCTTACCAAACCCGTAGCAAACCAATTGTTCGTCGCCCGCAGCGCGTTTCGAGGTGCTCGCATACAGTTGACAATCGATCGCCGTCTCTTTCATCGCCTTTAATATCTGGTTGTTAGTTCTCTGTTTGATACTCGCGATCTCGTACAGCGATTCGTCCGTCGTTACCGGCGTCTTCTTATCCACCCGGCTCACATCACGTATGCGTAATTCGATGTTTTTCTCATCCGTACTCTGTTGTTCGCTGAACACTGTCACGTATAAAAACACCTTCACATTACGCATGTCTTCCGGTAAATCTTGGTGACTGCAGATACGGCGTGCGCGTCCAACCACCTGATCAATACGCACCATATGCCAGTAGGGCTCCACAATATGTACGAACCGGGTGTTCTTCAAATTAATCCCCTCCGCCCCCGAGCTCGTGATCATAAAAATCTTGATGATCTCGCCCAGGTTGTTATTCTCGGCACGCTCGCGTAATTTCGTCGCAATATTGGACGGCACCGTGTCCCACGATCCATTATATATGTTACGTTTAATCTCCTTTTCGTCCTCGTCTTCCGTCCCGGTATAGAGAACAAAATTGGGTTTACCTACATCGGCCTCGTCCTCGATCCATTCCCACAGATCCGTCCCGCTCCGCTGGATCTTAAATTCGGCGAATCCATTGGCTTCCAAAATCAGTTTGATGAGTCCGATCCCTTCGATCGTTCGGAAATTACTATATAACAGATGTAATCCCTCATTGACCGGGTTTTGCAAGTTCTCTAATATCTTCGCGAATTTAGGGCTGCAATTCGGCAGCGCCGTTTTAGACAAATACATGCTCTCGCCGGTATTGGGGTCCCGAGCAGACACATCCTCCAGTGCCTTTTTAATACGGTTCTCGTATTTGGCCTCTTCGGCTTCGCCAGCCTGGACCCTTTCTTCGTCTTCAATGCTAGCAAACGCATCCACTAGTTGCACCTGTTGGGGCGGAACCGCGTCGAAACTGCCTTCGTCGATCTCTTCGCCCTCTTCGACATCTAACAGTTTGGCGTTAGGCAGCGGGCGCTCGATCGACGAGGGAAACACGAAATTACATGCCGCGCGCGAAAAGATGCGGTAGGTCGACGAGATCGTGTATAAATCCTCGGCGCCCTTGGCCGCCCGTTTACGTTTCTTGGCGTTCCGTTCTTTATCAGCCTCCTCCTTACGTATCTTTTCGTACGCGCCGAACTGCTGGGGGCTCATAGGCACACGCTCGATATGATAATCGTCGCCGTTTTCGGTCTTCACCAGGGCCGGGAGTAATGTCTCTTGGGCACTGCGGTAATACGACGTCAACCCCAAAATACGGCGCTGGAACAGAGGAATATTCTGTAATTCCGCGGTGTCGGCGTTGATAAAGGCATTGAAAAATGCTTCCGGGTCGTCGGGCAGTGCCTTGTGTTCTATTATTTCGATGGAACCCATTTGGACATCGACCCCGTTCTTTTTCAAAATCTGTATGATGCGGGCTTGGAATTCGTCATCGCTGATGTTACCTTGCTCATCGAGGTGGACGCCACCATATTTATTGAAAACATCGCCTTCTCCGCCCAGCATCAACATCATGGTCTGGTCCGCGTCGTTGCGCTTTTTACGGGTACCTCCACCCACCTTTCTGGGGGCGCGTACGGTCCCCTTTGCCACCCCGCGTTTCTTGACATTGACAAATCCAAACGGATTACGCGTGACGGTGAGAACATTGCCCGCGTACTCGATGAAATCGTATGTCCGGAAACGCTCATTGTCCAGCATCGTCAAAATCGTGTCTGTGGTGATCTTTTCACTTGTCTGGACATTCAGCGTAAACTTCCACGTCTTGATATGGCCCCGTAAGATGTTGTAGAGGATCCCCACCTCGTTCGGGTAGTTGATGATGGGCGAACCGGTCAACAACACCACGCGGGCGTTCTTCGCACTCAACAAGAATTTATAGAGTTGGTACGGTATGGTGTCCGGTTTTTTCAACTTATTGACGATACGGCTGACAAAATTATGGGCCTCGTCGATGATGACCACACTGTTATCGAAGGGGTTGCGGGTCAGGTCGTCGGTCATGGCCTTTAATTTATTCTTATTGAGGCCGTTGTAGTTGATGTCGACATATTTGGTGCGAATCATCTCATTCAACTGGTCGTCCACCTTGGCCTGGTCGGTGGCGGAGAGTTCCGAGAAATTGGATTCCTTGTTGATATTGACGAGCCAAGCCCCGTGGTTTTTGGTGACGTAATCGGGTGTGAGCGAGAGGGCGGTCGATAAAATATTGACGTATTCGGGGTGGCCCTCAATGGATATAAATTCCCAAAATTGGTTGCGTTTATAGAGAACATCGCCGCACTTCTTCAGTTCGTTGAAAAAGTTGGTTTTTAGTGAGGCGGGGGTCATGACAACAATCCGTTTGTTCGATTTCATTCCTTCGGCCACGGCAATGCTGGTGCACGACTTCCCTGATCCTAGCGACAAGTAGAGGAGGAGTCCGCGATACGGGGTGTAGAGATTCAGATAATCCCGGGCGATCTTTTGGTGGGTCAACAGGTCGAATGATTTGGAGGATGCCAGGGTGTCGCATGTCACAGTTTGACTATCGGATAAAATTTCTTGGCGGTACGACTTGAACATCTCGCCCAGCTTCTGGATAAATATTTTACGGTTGTTCATATAAAAACTGGATACAGGTAGTACGAGTTTCTCCTGCGGTTTGGGAAGTCGGTCCGCCACCTTTTGCGTGCGAATGACCGCCGTGGTTAAATCGACTTTGGTACCTTGGTCCGCGACAATTTTGAGCTTGAGCTTACGCTTAGGCTTGGGCGGGAGCGCCTCCTCAGGGACCTTTTCTTCCTCGAGAACCTTCGGTTGGACCGGCTCCTCCACAAAAGGCTCTTCTACAGGCTTTTTCACCGGCTCTTCCACAGGCTTTTCGACAAGCTTTTCTGCGACCTCTTCATTAGCCTCTTCCGCAAGCTTTTCCACAGGTTGTTCCATAAGCTTTTCCATAGGCTCTTCAACAAGCTTTTTCATAGGTTGCTCCGCTACTACAACAGGTTGCTTGATTACAAGCCGCTTGACCGATTTGACAGGTTCATTGTTGACGGCCACTACCTCTTCTATTGCTGATATTTCAATCACTTGCTTAGCATCACTGGTTCTCACAAAAGGCAAATTCGCGTTTTTAGCGAGACGTTGTAACACTTCTTCGCGGTATTCGGGGCCTCGGCGTTTATTCACGATTTTCACCCCGGTCCGAACAGCCTGCAAAGGTTCTCCCTCAACCTCTGCCACCTTCCTCGCCTCTAAAAAACGAATATTCACCACGGGAATACCGGTGACTTCGGGCTTTTGTTCGAGTGCCACTAAAGGATTAAATACAGGGCGATTCATTTTATATTTATTTTATAAGTGGACTATATACTATAATGACAGAAATAACATTTCCTTTACGTTACTTACCTCGTACATTGAATAAAAGAGATAAAATTAAACAAAAACGAATGTTGATGCGTTCTCGACGCCTCTATAAACAGGGTAAGTATTTTACACGAAGTAAACTCAAGTCTTACCATAACAAAACATCGAAACATATCAAAAACGCGCAGCGCATTTATGGTTTAGAGAACATTGTCCCCAACAAGGCCTTGGCCAAAGCCACCGGTTGCTCCGTAAAAGCTTTACGCAAAATAGTCAATAAGGGCGAGGGGGCCTATTATTCGTCGGGTTCTCGGCCGAACCAAACTCCGCAATCGTGGGGATTAGCGAGGTTGGCGAGCGCGGTCACGGGGGGAAATGCGGCCAAAGTGGATTTTCATATTATAGACGCGGGGTGCGATCATAACAAACCGGCACACAAATTAGCCGTAGGGAAACCTACGTCAAGAAACGCGAAGCGTTTCTAACTCCCCTACAACCCCTTCCCTCAAAAAGTAAGCGTTTCAAAAATTACCTAACAACATGATTTGCAAACTATTAACAAAAGCAGTTTACAAACAATCAACAAAAAAAAACATCATTAAGGGATGGGATCTTAAGGGAAACCGTAGGTTTCCCTTAATAGGCATTTGGTAAATCGTAAAAATTAGACTTACCATAGAACAAATATGAAAACGCTTTTTGTACCGGTCCGACCGTCGCCCCATTGTCCGAGCCCCGCGCAGAATCAATATTGATCTTTTGCCCCATGTCGGAGATCCCGGGGAAGGTACAAGACAAATTCCGTTGCATTTTTCTTAGATATTTGGGGAGTTGGTTGTCTTCATCGAGAACCTTGTGAAAATTATTATAATAATCTAATAGAGGTATATCGTCGACATGGCTCACTTTCAACTGAATACGTAAATTGTCATCCCGGTCGTTGATCGTACCTACATGAATCAAATTTGCATCGAACAAGATGACATCCCCCTGTTTACATAATAAATTTGTGAGCGAATCATTGAAATTGATGAAATAGGATCCAGGTTCTCGATGGCTCTCCGGAAT